>JGI20160J14292_10003597_pt1 | contig 11737 bp, 9 predicted proteins | sample COG_10_FD_14292 | JGI IMG/M metagenome (IMG submission 14292) | reverse complement strand
GTCAGATAATCGGCGTTTTGCACTGCGTAGGTTATCTGACCTCCAAATAGAATGAGTAACCAAAAGACGTAGAGCCCAAGCATGAGCACGACGATGATGCCGACTGAGCCGTAGAGGCTGCGGGTATCGACCACACGCTGCACATATAAAAATGAGAGCAAATTATAAAGCTGGAGCAATATGACGACTAGAGTTGCTCCGGTGAAGGCTGCCTTCCAATTGACTTGTATATTGGGGATAAAACGGAAGAAGACCGCCAGCAGTGTAGTAATTAGAATAAAAGCAATGATCGGGCTCAAAAAGAGGGCAAGGGATAGAAATTCGCCGCCGAAGGGCAGATACTCCATTAATTGTGCGATTTTTGTGACCGTGACCAAGGTGAGCGCTGCCGCGCCCATGACTGCTCCGAGGCTGATAAAAGTCCAATACACCACGATGCGCTCACCGATTTTACGACCTTGATCGACGCCCCAGAGTGAGTTGAACGAGGCTTCAATCGAGGAAAGTACTTGGATGCCGATCACGAACAACATGAGCGATCCGACGACGCCGACGGTGCCGGACTGTGCCGCGTCGATAAAGCTATTGATCATCTCGGTAATTTCAGGGGCTAACTCAGCGTTATCAATATCATCATCGTTGGTATCGATCGAGAGTTGAGGTGCAGCGTAGGTGATCGCAGTTTCGATCCATTCCACCGCACGATTTTCGGCGGGTGATTCGCCATTACTCGGATTCGCTGGAGATTGGTCGATCAGGAAGCTGGAAACCATAATACCCAGTGCGATGAGCGGGCCAATGCCGATTAGTGAATAAAAAGTTAACGCAGCCGATTGCACTGGTAGTTTATTTCGGCGGAGCCCTTGAAATGTGAGCGTGAGGATGCGCAGTAAAAGGTAGAAGCGAGCGCGAGCTGTTTGACGGCCGAGGTGCTCTAGCTCCCAAATATCTTTGTCCATCAGGTCGCGGATGCGCGACAATTGCTTGCGAATACGCACCGACCAGGTGGCCTCTATTGGCTCAGGCGCGGCGTGTTCTTTGTTTGTCAAAATAATTAGCTACTAATTTTATTTAGTCGGTATCAGCTCGAAATACATGCTATCGAAAAACCCTGCGAAGTGGCCGATAATGGCTAAATAGGCAAGGATCGCGTGGCCGCCGATACCAAGAGCCACGGCCACGAGCATCGTCGAGAAACTTTGTGCGATGGTTGCGTAAAAAATCCCAAAACCACCCGCAGCGGATGCGATTAAGATGATCGGGTCGCCGAGTGCCCAACCGACATAAATGCCAAAGCCAAGGGTGAGCATGGCGCGGCCACGTAGCAGTGGATAGACCTCAGTGACGGCGAGGAACAAGAGCGCTGCCATAATGAAGTCAAAAAGTCCGACAATCACGAATGGGTAATTGAAGATCGTGCTGAATTTTCCTGCTGAGATAGCTTCATTGATGACCGAGGAATGTGGTGCGAGGAGGGCGACTGCCGAGAGCATTATCATCACTCCGAGACTACTTGATGAGAGTGCCGCGGCTTTTTGAAAGCTTTCTTCTTTCTTTTTTAAGTGACTTGTCTCCTCCGAATCGCATTCGGCTGCTGCAAGCATGTCTGTGACTTTAATCCCGCCTTGCTCAGCTGGATTATTTTCGACCTTGGTGGATGTTTCTTCTGGCAGATTAATTTTAAGCGAGAGTTTTTCGTTTTCGGGGAAAACTTCTGCTTTGAGTTGCTGGTTTAGACCAATAGGAGTCCACTCTTCTTTGCTTTCGTCATAGTGGAGGGTGTTCTCTGTAATTTGGCCCGCTTCAGCTAAGGTCAAAAGTTGTGAAGCTTCGAAGGGGCCACGAGATTCTTCGCGGTCGGGTGTGCGGATGTAGTAGTCTGCCATGATTTGGAGTGGTGCGACTTTACTGCTGAGCTTAGCTCTGCAATTTTGGAACGACATATAAATAGTCATTCAAACGCCCCTCCAGCAAGAGAAAATAAATGATTCTCGAATGCGCGCTAATTTTAAGATGACGTGAAACAAAGAAGGCTCATCGTCATTTCGTGTCGAAGGAATCCTTAATGGTGGCCTGCCCGCGCTCCTTTAGGCCTTTCCTTGGTCTCGATGATGAGCCGAAAAAAGCCCTTCGGCGAACCGAAGGGCTTTTGAACTTAAATGTGACTGATTCGACCGAGACTACTGCTTCGCCTTGAGTGCTGCTTGTGCAGCTGAGAGGCGAGCAACTGGTACGCGAGGGGGCGAGCAGCTAACATAGTCGAGGCCGACATTGTGGAAGAACTCGATGGAAGCTGGATCGCCACCATGCTCGCCGCAAACGCCGAGCTTCAAGTTCTTCTTAGTCTTACGACCCTTTTGCGCACCGATTTCAACGAGTTGGCCAACGCCCCCCGCATCGATGGATGCGAATGGGTTTTGTGGAAGGATATCGAGATCCTTATAATTGCCAAGGAATGTGCCTGCATCATCACGGCTCATGCCGAGACCAGTCTGAGTCAGGTCATTGGTTCCGAAACTGAAGAATTCTGCAGTTTCAGCAATCTCATCAGCGGTCAAAGCGCCGCGAGGGACTTCGATCATTGTGCCGACGAGGTATTTGAACTTAATGCCCTTCTTCTCCATGACTTCAGCCGCTACGCGGTGAACCACTGCGACTTGATTTTTGAGCTCATCAGCGAAGCCGACGAGAGGAATCATGACTTCAGGAATCACCTTGATTGGCTTCTTGAGCTTGTAGCAAGCTGCAGCAGCTTCGAATATCGCACGGGATTGCATCTCGGTGATTTCCGGATAGGAAATGCCAAGACGGCAACCACGGTGGCCAAGCATTGGGTTGGATTCGTGGAGTGCGTGCACGCGGTTTGAGATCACGTCAACATTTACGCCGAGGGAATTCGCAAGCTCACGCTTGGAGGATTCGTCGTGAGGGAGGAACTCGTGCAGAGGTGGGTCAAGTAGCCGAACTGTGACAGGAAGGCCACCCATTGCCTTGAAGAGACCTGAGAAGTCCTTGCGTTGGAATGGAAGAAGCTTCTTGAGTGCTGCACGGCGCTCTTTTTCGTCAGTTGCAAGAATCATCTGGCGCATGAATGTGATGCGATCACCTTCGAAGAACATGTGTTCTGTGCGGCAAAGTCCGATACCTTGAGCGCCGTAAGCGATCGCGGAAATGGCTTGCTCAGGAGAGTCAGCATTTGTGCGAACGCCCATCTTGCGATGTTTGTCAGCCCACTTCATCACTTGGGCATACATTTGGAATGTATAGCTGTCTTTGGCTTTCAACTTGCCGTTGAGCACTTGGTCAACTTCAGAGGGAGCGGTTGCAACTGCACCAGCGAAGATTTCACCAGTTGTGCCATCGATAGAAATATCGTCGCCGTTCCTGAATACTTTGTTGCCGATTTTGAGTGTTTCAGCACCGTAGTTGATGATAACTGCAGACGCGCCACAGACGCAGACCTTGTTCATCTGACGAGCAACCAGTGCTGCGTGAGAAGAAACACCGCCACGAGAGGTAAGAATACCATCCGCTGCGATCATGCCTCGAAGGTCTTCTGGAGTTGTTTCAACACGGCAAAGGATTGCGCGACCACCTTGAGCAGCAACTGCTTCAGCTTCTGGGGCGGTAAAGCAGATCTTACCAGAGGCAGCACCTGGACCAGCTGGAAGACCAGTTGTCAGGACTTTTGCCTTCTTCACTGCAACTGGGTCGAAGACCGCAACTAGCAGGGAAGAGATCGAGTCCGCAGGGATCTTAAGTAGTGCAGTCTTTTGATCGATCAGCCTTTCTTTAACCAGCTCAACTGCGATACGAACTGCCGCGAGGCCAGTGCGCTTGCCATTACGAGTCTGCAGCATCCATAGTTTACCGTCTTCAACGGTAAACTCGAAGTCTTGCATGTCTTTGAAGTGCTTTTCGAGTTTTTTACGAACGACTTCGAGGTCAGCGTGCGCGTGTGGCATTTCGTCCTTGAGCTGTGCAATCGGATTAGGAGTTCGAATACCTGCCACAACGTCTTCGCCTTGAGCATTGATGAGATATTCGCCGTAGAAGACTTTCTCACCATTTGCAGGGTCACGTGTGAAAGCAACACCAGTTGCGCAACTGTCACCCATATTACCAAAGACCATCGCCTGAACGTTAACAGCGGTGCCCCATGCTGCTGGGATGCCGTATTTCTGGCGGTAGAGTGTCGCGCGCTCATTTTGCCATGAGTTGAACACGGCGCTGACGGAACCCCAGAGTTGCTCGTAAGCATCTTGTGGGAAAGCGGTGCCAGTACGTTGTTTGATGACTGCTTTGTAGCGCTTGATCAGCTCTTTGAGGTCAGCAGCTGTAAGCTCATTGTCGAGTTCAACACCAGCTTCGCTGCGGACCTTCTCGAGGATCGCTTCGAATGGGCAGTGGTCGTTTTCGTTGATCGCTTGAACGCCCATGACGACATCGCCATACATTTGGATGAAGCGACGATAGCAATCGTAAGCGAATGCTGGGTTGCCAGATTCTTTAGCGAGTGCCTTAACTGTCTTGTCGTTGAGACCAAGGTTCAGAATGGTATCCATCATGCCAGGCATGGACTCGCGAGCGCCGGAGCGAACGGAGAGAAGGAGCGGGTTCTTTTCCGCGCCGAGCTTTTTGCCAACTTCCTTTTCGATCACAGCAACCGAAGCTTTCACTTCAGCTGCGAGTGTCTTAGGATATTTGCGACCGTTGTCGTAAAAGTAAGAGCAGACCTCGGTGGTGATTGTGAAGCCTGGCGGCACAGGCAGACCAATGCGGGCCATCTCAGCGAGATTGGCACCCTTACCACCCAGAAGTTCCCTGAGTTTGGAGCTACCATCAGTTTTTTGACCGAAGTCGTAGCTGTATTTAATTGCCTTCGCGACTGTGCGCTTGGCTACTTTTTTTGTGACTTTTTTTGCTTTTTTAGCTGGCATAAGAAACGACCTAATTTGGATCGAGTTGATTGCTGAGATAATTCATTTTTGAATCTTCTCAGCAGGCGGAAATCGTGTAGCAAATGAATTTCGCCATGTCTGTCAATGGATTAGAAGCCGAGCCATCGGTCTGATTGAGTGATTTATTTATTCGGCGCATTTTCAGTGTTGCGGTTACACTGTGGTGTTATTCAAAAGTATGTTATATCTATGACGGAATATCCAAACAGTGACGAAGACGANTTTTCAAACAGTGGCGAAGANGAGTTTTCAAACAGTGGCGAAGATGAGTTTAATTGGGATGATGAGTTAGAGCCAGATTCGGAAGAGAGCGGAATGTCCTTCTTGGAGCATCTGGAGGATTTCCGTTGGACGGTCGGCCGTAGTATTTTAGCGTTTCTTCTCGGTGTAGTCATCGTTGGTTGTTTAATGCCTTACGTTGGTGCATTTCTACAGATGCCTTTGATTGAGGCTTATGGGTCGGCAGAATTGGTCGGAGAGAAATTGATTACGTATAAGCCGATGGGTGTCTTTTCGGTTTTTATTCAGATTGCGTTGTTAGGGGGCTTAGTGCTGTCGATGCCTTTTGTTCTGTATTTTATGGCGTGCTTCATTGCTCCGGGGTTGACGGATCGAGAGCGTAAAGTGGTGCGTCCCGCTTGTTTCGCTGCATTTGTCTTATTCCTTTCAGGGGTGGCGGTCGCATTTTATGGGATTCTACCGCTTACGTTGGCTTTCTCAGTTAAGTTCAACCAAGTGATGGGCTTTCAGGTGCTGTTGGCCGCGTCGGAATATTATAGCATGGTCGTCTGGTTTTCCTTGGCGACGGGCGCGATCTTTCANTTTCCGCTAATTATAGTAATCTTAATCTTCATACAAGTGTTAGCGGTTGAGAAGCTGAAGGCGATTCGTCGGGCGGTTTTCGTCGGGACGATGATCTTTGCGGCGCTGCTAACTCCTGGAGGTGACTTTTTATCTTTGCCGCTGACGACAGGGATTCTATATGGACTCTACGAACTGGCTATTTTGGTCGGTACGCATATTGAGAAGAAACGCCGTGCAGCTGAATTAGCAGAGCTTGAGGCCGAGGAATAATCGCTCTGTCCCGCATTGTCGAGGAGCCGCCCACTTGGAGCATTACATGGCCGCCTCCTAAGATGGGCAAGGCCACGGCTCCGTGGTGACGGCAACCGGTAAGTTCAGAGGCAATGCGGACGACGCGGAGGTCGTCCCTCCTAGTGATTCGATTTCTCATGCTCGCCGCTAGGTCTGCTGACTGCCGCCTTTGGTAGAGTCTCAAATAAATGCCTTCTCTGGTATTGCGCCAGCGCAGGCACATAAAAAAGGCCACATTCTGTGTGCAGGATGCGGCCTTGTCTGAAAATTATCTAGAGCTTAATCTACTTACCTTCTTTGTTGCGCTTACGCTGATCGACCAAGACGAGCATAAACATGTGGCACGCAAGCCAGAAGGTTGCACTGATCGGGATCGCGGTGAAGCAAGCCTGTAGCTGTGCAACTGTAGGGTCAGTTGAGAAAGTAAATGGGCGCAATAGAAACGACATTAGGATGAAGACTCCAAGAGTGAGGATCGCTCCAAGAGCAATGTGGCCTTTAGTGAGTAGTTTTTGGTAAGGTACGTTTTCCATTTGTGCGCATCAGAAAATGCAGTCAGGGGCGACTGTCAAAGCGAATTTTATCAATTATATAAGGAGACGCCATCAGATCCAGTGGCTTTTTCTGGCTCTAGAGCCGTTTCTGTTGAATTTATCGCTTGAACTCGGGTGCTCACTGCGCAATTTAGCAAGCTTTTCTAATTCCCATCCGCGATATTTTATGAGCGCATTATTCATTAGCCTTCTCACTCTAGTTCTTATTCTTATTTCTGCTTTCGTCATCTTGCTGGTCTTGATGCAACGCACTAGCCAGAGCGGAGGTATGGGAGCGGCGCTTGGAGGTGGTGCAGCTGAGTCGGCATTTGGTTCGGATACCAGCAGTATACTGATTAAGGGCACTATTTATGGTATTATTGCTTTCTTCTTAGTGGCATTGGGCTTGTTTCTTATGTATCAATCTGAGGCTTCCAATCGTACACAGATCGTCAGTGCGGGTGAATTAATTAGCGCTGAAGAGCTGGCCCCGGCCACTGAGTCTGTTGTAGCTGAGAATGAAGAGTCTGCCGTTGAGGGTACGGGTGGCGCTGTGGTTGAAGATGTTGTTGCTGTCGTCGAAGACGCAGCGGGAGCAATTGAAACGATGGTCGAGTCTGTTGAAGTGGTTACTCCAGCTGTTGACGCAGAGGCGTCGACGACTGAGACTGTGCCAACTTCAAATTAATGCATTCCATCAAGACATCTAAAATTTCCTTTAGACGCAGGTCAGCTGTTCTCGGTTTTACCGCAGCTGGCCTTTTCTATGCCTGGTTGCCTAGTGTCTCTCATGCCCAGCGAGCTGGAGATAGTGCACCGCGACCATCCATTATGGAGAAGATTGATGCAGAGGAGGGAGCCAAGCGCATCGCGTCTTTTCGAGCGCAACGCTTGAATGGTGATTTTTGTTTTAAGTTTCAGTTAGAGCATAAACCGAGAGGGAGCAGTAGAACTGTCAGATATAATGGCGTCATGTTTGGTTCTTGGAATGAGCGTGGACCTGTCAGCCGGTTTCAATTATATCCAGAACCGGTGAAGCGGGGTGAGACCGTTGAGGTTTCTCCAATTGATTTGATTGTGCAAAACGGGATTTCGCCTGAAGTATGGATACGTCATGGCGCTGACGCACCATTTGCGCGCATTGAAGATGGGGCGTTGTTTGAGCCTATCTTTGATGGTGTGATTTATACCCCCTTTGATTTGCAAATGCCATTCATCTATTGGGATGACTATACATATAAGGGGCCCGCGAATATCTTGAGCCGCATTGGGCAGCGTTTTCTTATGAAGCCACCTCAAGGCTCATTGTCTGCTCGGCATGGAATCTCGGGCGTGCAGATCGCTTTAGACGATATGTATTATGGGTTACTTGGAGTTAAAGTTTTTGGTGTGGATGGTGAGCCACGTTCGGAGTTCACGCTAAGAAGCTTTCAGAAAGTGCAGGGTCAGTATATTGTAAAAGAAATCGTATTGTCTGATGTCGACCGTGGTAAAGTCCAAGGCTCCACTGGTTTTAAAGTTAAGGAAGCAAGCGTTGGTTTAATTTTCGATGCCGCGGTTTTTAATCGCGAATGTGACACGAATGTCCCAGAGATTTCTGCGGCACTTTTTGATGTGCTGTAAGTTTAATGTGACTAATTTTTTACGAGGATATTTCTATAAATCTATTGTATTGACATTGTTGTTACACTTTGCATTTTCGCTCGTGTCGCATGCGACGCAATTATGAGTAGCGGAACTACTAGTCCCTTAACTTTCGACCTCCAACAAGAACTGCTTGATAAGCTCAAGCAGCTACAAAAGAAAGTCGGAGCACGCTCACTTAGCGAAGTTGTTCGCTATGCCGTGAGTGTTTTTGATTCTTCAGATATTAATCTGAAAATATCTCCTCATCGCCAGATCTCCGTACGTTTATCTTCAGAGCTTCGTCAGCGACTTACCCGCTTGAGCAAACAGAAGAAGGTGAGCGTGGGTGAATTGTTGCGAGCAGCGCTCGAGTCTCTACCAGCCGAATTATCGGATTTTAACCCCCAACAAACTATGCCTAAGAAAAAAACAACGACTAAGAAAGCGACCAAGAAAATCGCTAAAAAAGCTCCAGCCAAAAAGGCTGTTAAAAAGAAGNCNGTCAAAAAAGCAGCTCCTAAAAAAGCTGTGAAGAAAAAGACTGTCAAAAAAGCAGCTCCTAAAAAGGCTGTGAAGAAAAAGACTGTCAAAAAAGCAGCTCCTAAAAAAGCTGTGAAGAAAAAGACTGTTAAAAAAGCAGCTCCTAAGAAGAAGGCTGTGAAGAAAAAGACTGTTAAAAAGGCAGCTCCTAAAAAAGCTGTGAAGAAGAAGGCAGTTAAAAAGGCAGCTCCTAAGAAGAAGGCTGTGAAGAAAAAGACTGTTAAAAAAGCAGCTCCTAAAAAAGCTGTGAAGAAGAAGGCTGTCAAAAAAGCGGCTCCTAAGAAGAAAGCTGTGAAGAAGAAGGCAGTCAAAAAAGCAGCTCCTAAGAAGAAGGCTGTGAAGAAGAAGACTGTCAAAAAAGCAGCTCCTAAGAAGAAAGCTGTAAAGAAGAAGGCAGTCAAAAAAGCAGCTCCTAAGAAGAAGGCTGTGAAGAAAAAAGCTGTGAAAAAGAAGGCAGTCAAAAAAGCAGCTCCTAAGAAGAAGGCTGTGAAGAAGAAGGCTGTCAAAAAAGCGGCTCCTAAGAAGAAATCTGCCAAGAAAAAGGCGAAGAAGAAGTAATCGCGTTTTTCCTAGAATATTAGGCTAGGCTTGCTTTTGCTTAGGCAGAGGTTTTGATTCTGCGCTCTCGATACGTTGCTACCCGTGCAAACGTGCCGAGAGCGCATTTTTTTTTGTCATGACTAACCAAGCAAAACTTTCCTCCTGGGCCAGCAACATCGCTCCGTCGCCAACGCTGGCGGTTGATTCTAAAGCAAAAGAGCTCAAAGCAGCTGGCGAAGACGTCTGCGGCTTTGGTGCCGGTGAACCGGATTTCGATACTCCGGAGTTTATTAAAGAAGCCTGTATTCAGGCAATTCGGGAAGGGAAGACCAAATATGCGCCCGCACCCGGTATTCCAGCGCTACGCGAGGCGTTGGCCGCGCATTATCGTAGTAACAACGGCGTCGAAGGTGTGACTGCCGCTCAAATCGTGGTCAGCCCCGGGGGTAAGTATTCCTGTTACCTCGCGATTCTGGCCGTGGTGAGCCCAGGCGACGAAGTCATCATCCCTGCGCCGTATTGGGTGAGTTATCCTGAAATGGTGAAACTCGCTGGTGGTGTGCCTAAGACGGTCTTTGCTGGTATTGACAGTGGTTTTAAGATCACGCCAGAGCAATTGCGCACGGCCATTACGCCGAAGACTCGTATGGTGATCATTAACAGCCCGTCTAATCCGACTGGTGCGATTTATTCACCCGAAGAGCTTCAAGCCCTCACTGATGTAGCGGTTGAAGCAGGCATCTACATTATGTCCGACGAGATCTACGAGTACCTCTTGTACGATGGTGTAACGCATGTCAGCCCAGCATCCTTCTCTAAGGAAGCTGCGGACTTAGTGATCACAGTCGCTGGCTTTAGTAAGACTTTTTCAATGACAGGCTGGCGCCTCGGCACATTGATGGCTCCCTTGCACATTGCGAAGGCGGTCGCGAACCTGCAGAGTCAGACCAGCTCGAATGCCACCACGTTTGCACAATACGGTGCATTGGCTGCGATGCAGAACTGGGACAAGTCGATGGCAGCGGTCAACGGCATGCTGGAAGTCTTTGATGTGCGTCGTTTACGCCTTCTTGAGGGCCTACGTGCAATCCCTGGCGTCGAGTGCGCGCGTGCGCAAGGTGCGTTTTATCTTTTCCCAAATATCGAGAAGCTTGGTTTAACAGATAGCGAATTTGCGGCACGTATTCTCGAAGAGGAGAAGGTGGCAGTGGTTCCTGGTAGTGCATTTGGAGCCGACGGCTACATCCGCCTCAGTTATGCGACTTCAGACGATGTCATCGATAAGGGCCTCGAACGCCTTGCCCGTTTCTGCGCGAAACTGGGCTAACTGAAAGGCGGACGAAACTGTCCGCCTTTTTTCCTGTCTTTTTTTGAGGCGGATTTGTTTATTTTTTAAAAACCAGAAGAACATCTCATTATGAGCGATAAAGCTAAAATCATTTACACCATCACTGACGAAGCGCCGGCTCTTGCCACGCATTCGTTGCTGCCGATTATTGAAGCCTATACCAGTGCCGCTGGTGTGGCGGTTGAAACTCGTGATATTTCCCTGTCGGGTCGTATCCTCGCAAACTTCCCAGACGCATTGACTGCAGCGCAACGCGTCTCCGATGACTTGGCTGAACTGGGTGACCTCGCGAAGGCGCCCGATGCAAATATCATTAAGCTGCCAAACATTTCAGCTTCGGTGCCGCAAATGAATGCGGCGATTGCTGAGCTACAGGCAAAAGGCTACGCACTTCCAAAATATCCAGAAGTGGCAACGACCGACGAAGAGAAGGCTGTTAAAGCGACCTACGACAAGATCAAGGGGAGTGCGGTGAATCCAGTTCTACGTGAAGGGAATTCCGACCGCCGCGCCGCTGGTGCCGTGAAGCAATACGCTAAGGATAACCCACACCGTATGGGGGCATGGAGCGCGGATTCCAAGTCCACTGTCGCGAGCATGACTGCCGGTGATTTCTTTGGTAATGAGAAGTCAGTCACTATCCCTGCCGCGACCACTGCTAAGATCGAATTAATCGCAGCGGATGGCAGTGCAACCGTGCTCAAGGACGGCCTCGCTCTCCTTGCAGGTGAAGTGCTCGATTCGACTTTTATGAGTGCTCAGGCACTGCGTGACTTCCTCGCTGGCGAGATCGCTGCTTCGAAGGCTGCGGGCATCTTGTTCTCGCTGCACATGAAGGCGACCATGATGAAAGTCTCGGACCCGATCATTTTCGGCCACGCCGTCAGTGTGTTCTTTAAGGATGTATTCGACAAACATGCAGCTCTCATCGCCGAACTCGGTGTGGATGTGAAAAATGGTTTCGGCGATTTGTATGCGAAGATCGAATCACTGCCGGCTGACAAGAAAACCGAAATCGAAGCGGATATCGCTGCGGTGTACGCCTCGGCTCCTGACATAGCGATGGTCGATTCCGACAAGGGCATCACCAATCT
>JGI20160J14292_10003594_pt1 | contig 11743 bp, 8 predicted proteins | sample COG_10_FD_14292 | JGI IMG/M metagenome (IMG submission 14292) | reverse complement strand
ATCTGGCTTTTCCATCATATCAAGAAACTGCCGGGCATAGGCAGAGAGGCTTTCAACATATCTTCTCTGGCCCTCAGCATAAATTGTATCAAAGGCTAGAGATGATTTTCCAGAGCCCGACAAACCTGTGATAATTACTAATTTATCACGCGGAATATCCACATCTATATTTTTCAGATTGTGCTCGCGTGCGCCCCGGACTTCAATTTTTTTTAGTTCAGCCATAATTTACTCCATCTTAATGGAACATAGTGTTATGTGGCCTCGGGGCCAGTCCAAAAGGTCAATCACTCAACAAAAATTTTGCTTGGCATTAATTCATTGTAAACCTGAAGGAACAACAGTAATTTATCCACAAAACTTATTGCCGATTACTTTATAAAAGATAGAATAGTAGAGTTTAATTTCTCAAGATTTTTAGAAATCTAGATATGAATGGCTCGATCCCACGCATCTAGTACACTTTCATGCATCATCTCAGATAGAGTTGGATGTGGGAAAACTGTTTGCATAAAATCTTCTTCTGTACTTTCCAATTGACGTCCAACTACATATCCTTGAATTAACTCTGTGACTTCAGCACCAATCATATGAGCGCCAAGAAGCTCACCAGTCTTGGAATCAAAAATAGTTTTTACCATGCCCTCAGGCTCTCCCAGAGCAATCGCCTTTCCATTACCAACAAAAGGGAACCGCCCAACACGAACATCATACCCGGCTTCTAGCGACTGTGCTTCAGTTAAGCCCACACTGGCCACCTGCGGGGTGCAGTATGTGCAGCCAGCAATACTCTCCGGTTTCACTGGGTGTGGCTTGCCGCCAGCAATTAGTTCAGCAACCATTACGCCTTCATGACTAGCTTTATGTGCCAGCCAGGGAGCCCCTGCCACATCACCGATCGCATATACCCCCTCAACACCAGTCCAAGCATAATGATCAGTTTGAACGTGCCCATTATCCACCTTAACACCTAAGGCCTCAAGCCCCAGATCTTTAACATTGCCCACAATACCAACAGCAGAAATTACAGTATCAAAGGTCTCCAATGAACTTTTTCCATCTTGCTCAATGTGCGCCTTAACCGAGCCCACGCCACGGTCAAGCTTTTTAACAATCGTATTGGTTTTAATTTTCATGCCCTGCTTCTCAAAGGACTTTTGGGCAAGCGCTGATATTTCACTATCTTCATAGGCAGAACTTGACCCATCATCTCAACAACAGTAGTATTAGAACCTAAGGTATTGTAAAAACTTGCAAATTCGATGCCGATCGCACCTGACCCAATGACTAAAAGATTTTTTGGCATTCTTGGGGGGGTAAGCGCCGTTTTATATGTCCAAACTAAATCCCCATCAGCCTCAAGCCCTGGTAGTTCGCGGGCGTGTGCACCAGTAGCGATTATTATGTCTTTTGCCAACAACAGTTCATCACCTTTCGGAGTCGTAACCGCAACCTTTCCAGGCCCAGTGATTGATGCGTCACCGATAAGGCAAGATACTTTATTTTTTTTTAGTAAATGCGTCACACCACTATTTAATTGCTTGGCGATGCCACGAGAGCGTGAGACGACGGCCGCTAAGTCGAAATCAATTTTTTGTGCAGACAAACCAAATTCTTTGGCGCGCTGCATTAAGTGATACACCTCAGACGAGCGTAACATCGCCTTGGTAGGAATGCAGCCCCAATTAAGGCAGATGCCACCCATGTGCTCACGTTCGACAACAATGGTTTTTAATCCTAATTGGGCCGCACGAATAGCAGCAACATAACCTCCAGGGCCTGCCCCTATAACAATTAAGTCATATGTTTTTTCAGCCATAGCCGCCCCCTATTATTAAAATTAGTTTAATATTAAACTATAAATAATTTCAACACAATCTAAATTGCTTTTTTTGAAATTTAGATGTTAAATGAAGATTAAATTATTTAAGCACGTTGAGCCAGTTCACGCAAAGTTAAACCATACCCACCAGCAACCCTATATGCCTCTTCTTGTGGAGTTGATTTACGGGATAAGGCATTATTTCGAGTTGGAAAACGTCCAAATTTTCTAATAATTTCTCGGTGCGCCTGGGCATGCGGCAACCCTAAAGATTTACCATCAGGCATGCGGGTCATTATCAACCGAACTGCTCTATCTTGATCCGTCAGGCTCTCAGAGTGCATTAAAGGCATATAAAAAAATTGGCGCGCTGGCTCATCTATTTTCAGGTCCCAACAATTTTGAAGTGCTGACTTGGCCGCAGTAAGAGCTTGGCGATCCGAGCCAAAAGAATTAGCCGTGCCCCTAAACATGTTTCGAGGCATCTGGTCCATTAAAATCAAATAAGCAAGCGTACCTGTTGGGTAAGTTAACCATAAGCCGTTGGCACCATTTAAGGTTTCCCACCAGACTTGACTAAAACGTTCACCTATTTCGTCATCGAGATCTACGCCGCCTGAATACCAACCATCAGCACCAACCTCATCTAACCAATAATTTACTACCTCGTCAGCGCTTGCCATTTCCTTACCTCGATGACCTAGCTTTAAAGTAATTAAGGCTATCTAATACCAAAGTGCAAAGAAAAACTTAGCCTAGGCGTCTTTAGTTTCATCTAACAAAGCAGTCTCAATATCAAATTCAGATGCAACTTCTACGGCTATTAGAGATGAAGACGGCATAACAGGCGTGTAGGCACCGTCTTCAATGCCTTCACGTGAAGTCTGAGTCATTCTAAAACCTGCATAAATAGCCAAACCAATCATCAAGATAGATATTACCATAAAAAAGGCTTGCGCCCCAAATTGATCCATCATCCAACCAATAATCAAAGGACCCGCAATCGCACCAACGCCACTAATAAAGACTAGGCCACCAGATGCTGCGGCCATGTCGTCAGGCTCAAGATAGTCATTCGTGTAAGCAATAAGCAGTGAATACAATGGATTCGAAGTGCCACCCATTATAAATCCAGCAAATAAAATGGTTACAAAATATTGACTACTCAGCAAAGCAAGAAACGCTGCAACGCCACCCAAAGCCGCCACTAACAAAATCACTAGACGACGGTCAACTCTATCCGAAAACCAGCCGATTGGATACTGCATAAACAATGCGCCTACGTAGATACTAGATACAAATAAAGAGATTTGGGTTATTGTAAGGCCCGCTGAGGTCCCATATACAGCTGACATACCAAATTGCGCTGAGAAAACCCCGCCCAAAGCAAACATTCCAAAACAACCAAGAGGAGAAGTTTCGATCAACGTCTTTAATGGCATAGGTTTTGCTGTTTCAAATGCNGGTGTTGGCGAAATTGACAGTAAAATTGGAGCAAATGAAATNGAAACCAAAACTGATGCTATTATGAATANGATGTAGCCACTAGCGTCNCCTATGGCTAAAACAGCCTGGGCGCTAACTATGCCAATCATTTGAACAATCATGTACATTGATAANGCTTTTCCCCGGTTGGTATTGTCCGCAGAATTGTTCAACCAACTTTCCGCGGTGACNTAGACACCAGAAAAACAAAATCCAATAGCCACGCGACCTAATGCCCAAGCTACCGGATGTGCAAACATTGGGTACAAAATAAGTATTGCCGAAATAAAAGATGCAAGCGCCGCAAAAACACGCACATGTCCAACTCTTCTAATCAACTCCGGAGCAATTTTTGAGCCACCTAGGAACCCTGCAAAGTATGCAGACATAACTATAGACATTTCAAAGGTCGAAAATCCTTCAATGCTGCCTCTTATACCGAGAAGCGTGCCTTGCAGACCATTGCCTACCATCAAAAACATCATCCCGAGTAACAACGCCCATGAACGGGACAAAACTTGAAACATTCTGTGACCTCAAACTTACACTTCTGGGGAATAACAATTAAAAATATTTAAATAGAATAACAATTTAAACAATTAAAATCTAAACTCGTTTATTTAGGAAATAGCAATGACGCATCCCCATAGCTAAAAAATCGATAGGCGTTATTGATCGCGTGCCGGTAAATCGCATCAAGCTCATTTTTGCCAACAAAAGCGGCAACAAGCATCAGCAATGTTGATTTTGGCAAATGAAAGTTTGTCATTAAGCCATCAGTTACTTGAAATTTAAAGCCCGGGTAGATAAAAATATCTGTCTCTCCTTCAAAAGGCTTTAGACTTCCGCTTCGTGATGCGGTTTCAATTAAACGCAAAGCCGTAGTTCCGACCGGGATAATACGTCCGCCTTTTAGCCTTGTTGCTTTAATTTCAGCCACAGATTGGGCGCTGACATGACCCCATTCAGCATGCATTTTATGCATTCGTATATTCTCTACCTTTACCGGCAAAAATGTACCGGCTCCAACGTGCAAAGTTATAAAGGTTATATCAACGCCGTGATCCGCCAAAGTTGCCAAAGCAAGCTCATCAAGATGTAACGACGCAGTTGGCGCTGCTACCGCTCCCCGATGTTTGGCCCAAACTGTTTGATAATCCAAACGATCCTGCTCGTCTGCAGCCCTTTTTGAGGCTATATATGGCGGCAAAGGCATTTCTCCACTAACGTCAATAGCACTGTCTAATTCATTCCCTTGCACAGAAAAGGACAGAGTTGCTTCGCCATCCAATTTGTCAGTGCAGGTTGCTGTCAAGCCCTCCCTAAATACAACAACCTCTCCAACTTGTAATTTCCGCAGTGGCTTGATCAATGCCTTCCATTTGCCAGATGACAATGGCTGTATTAAAGTCACCTCGATTTTTGCCTTCACCAGCCCTTGAACAGAGTGACGCAAACGAACTCCATTTAATCGTGCGGGAATGACCTTGGTATTATTTAAGACAAGGCGATCACCAGCCTTTAAAAACTTACAAATATTGGCAACTCTGGCGTCTTGTAATTGTCCACCTGTACTTACAAGTAATTTAGCGTCACCACGAGGCGTCACTGGTCTCGTAGAAATTAACTCTGGAGGAAGTTGAAAATCAAATTCTGAAAGAAGCATTAATTTTGCTTTGGGGCTGGACGCCAAAATTTCTCTAAACATTCCAGGCGTAAATGCAGATAGAGGATTGACCGTGGCTATAGGTTGGGCAGTTGGCCCTTTTAAATTAAAGTTAAAACCAATCAAACCTTCACCACGTCGCGTTAAAAAAGCGCCAATTCCATTAAGTAAGTAGAATGGGGATAAAACTCCCTGCAAATCCATCAACTTGCGCTTAGTGTTTATATAACCATCCAAGGACAGACCTAGCGATGGCCCAACTGCACTTGAACGATACACTATATATTCATCATTTTCGATATTAAATTCACTTTCTATCGTGTTAAAAAAAATACCTTTGCCATCAATTTGGTCAGGCAAACCAACGACTGAAATAGCACTCAAAAGCTGAGCTATTTGAGGGGCATCTTTAATCCTAACATTACTAATTTTCATGTCAGCGTTCCATCCGGAAGCGGCCGGAGTAATACCTAAATCCATATATCCACCACTGGCTTGTCGTAGCAAACCAGAGTCCCGTAGAACTCCGCCCGCATCGTCTGAAAAGAGATCCAAACGTAGGTTATCCCCACGCCCAGAAACATTGCCCGTTAGAGGGGTTCCATCATTAACATTTCCAGAAAACTCCCCCGTCACAGCCTCTCCACCCAAAAAAGTGGCCGATACGTTAGTAAGAGCTAAATTTTTCGAAATACGAACAGTATTAAGGTTAGCTATAATTGGTGCGGTTGCACCTGTTGACTTATTAACTGGTAAATTTCGCAGATCTAAGGCGCCACCACTTAGGGTAATTTGCATTGGNTTTCCAGGATCGCGTCTCTNCAAAACGACATCAGAGGACAGCCACTTACCGACCTTTAAATNATTTAATGAAATATTAGTTAGNCCCATATCATCAAAGGCCATATCTCCCCAAGTCGACAAACCNTCACTTTTTAGTTTAAATTGGTTGATTGTAATTGGTTTTGAAAAGCTTCCAGAAATTTCAAAATCGGCAGGCACAGTAGTTTCCTTTTCCCAACTTAGCGCAGGCACATCTATACCCACTCCTACGAGATCCGACTTGAGATCAAACAAAATTGGTGACCCTTTTTGAATATCAAGAATTAAATCACCATTGGCTTTGCCCGAGATAGCTTCCTTCGGAAATAAAATATTTAAACTCCTTAAAGAAGTTTCAGAAATCTCTATCTGCACAGCAACCTGACTAGATAGCCCAGCCACACCAAGTGGCTGCGTCCATCGTCCTGAAAATGGAACCTCAGATACAGTCCCATCGCCAAAAATTTGAACTTTTTCTGGTGACGCTTTGAAATTAAGAAATTTTGATACGATCATTTTTTTCGGTATTAATGATCCTGTACGAACATTTTGTAAAACACCAGTGACGTCATATCTGACATCTCGCAATTTCACGGCCTTTGTTAATACAGACTTAATTTTAGCATCAAAGGTGACGTGACCCGAAACATCTTTGATGTTCATTTTTGATCTATTTGCAATCTCAAAAGGTTTTTGATTCAACAAAGACATGGCAGCTGAAATACTACCACTACCCTGCACATCAAACTTGGCCAATGGGCTCGGAACCCTTGTATCTTCGATTTTAAACACTGAGCCCTTTAGAGCTATGCGGCCACCCTCAGGCGCTTTAATATGGCCACCCTGAGAAACGACGGTTAAAGCGCTCCCCTGGAGCATACCGTAACCTGAGCCATTAGAGATCACAGGCATGTGTTTCATAAATTTAATATTTGCATTTTCAAAACTAAAGCTGCTTGCAACCTCAATTTCTCGTCCCACATTTTTATTTGCATTAATCCTTAAATTTTTGAAAGTTCCTAAATTTACGTTTTGTTCGAACCATTTACGACTTTTAATTTTTTGTCCCAAGGGCCAAAATTTAAGTAAATCTTTTGAACTTAAGCTTGGGATTTCTACATTTAAGTTAGAGATCCATCCTGCGTGCATTAAACTTGCACGGCCAGATCCACTAATATTTGTACCGTTTACTCGCGCTTGAATTTGTCCAACATCTACCTGCAAAGGGCTGTAGGTTATTTTTATCTGTGATGTTGCCTCAGAAATTTTGACATTTTCAGCCCACCATGGTGTTGATTGTAATTCAGCACTATCTACCTCAAGATCCAAAATCATTCCATCAGATAGGTGGCCATCTTCGCCTTCAGATAATAGCAGCGAATATCCACTGGCTGATAATTTACCCCAATCAGACTCAATCAGTATAAGATCAATATCCAAGCGCTCATTCTTTGGCGAATATGAAAAATAGGTTTTTGCTTTAGAATAAGGAATGTTTTTGTTACCTTTACCAGCTAATAACTCTCCCTGCCCAAAATCTAAAAGGGCATTTAATTCATCGAATTCTCCATTAATCCTAGTGCTGCGTAAGCTCCCAGATAAATTTCCATTTACAAAGCTAAGCCATGTAAGTGCTTCCGCTTGTATTCCTAAATCTCCAGCTGGTATGTTATGTATTTCTGCACTCAACTCACCAATTCCATCGGTTGAAAATTCATAGCCAATCCCAACAGTGGCTGGCTCATCTCCGCCACTAAGTAATGCCAAATCAATTCGCAGTGTAACACGACCGTCGTCCCGCTCTGCCCGGAGCCGCCCACCATCAAACGTCCAAGCCCTTTTGTTTAATTGATCAGTATAATTGACCGTAACCTGATCAATTTCACCTTTTTCAAGGCTTCTATACTCTTCATCCACAAAAAAACCTTCAATTTTTTTGAACACTTCGTCCACAGATAGCGTAGTGGTAATTCCACTCGAAACATCAAAACCTAGGTCAAAACTACCATCAATTTTACGTGTGACATCTAATACAGCACCATTCAGCCGTGTAGATTTTGGCGCTACGACGCCTGTTATGAATTTACTACCATCAAAAACCACCTCAAGCTTTCCAAGCCTCACCCCAGAACCCGTCAAGTCATCAGAGAATTGCACCCCCTCTAACACCAACTTCGGATTTAATATTGCCGAAAAACCAATTTCAGCACTGCTAAAACTTATCTCGGGAAAATCCGGTTCAGTATTTAAAAAAACGTTTAACTTAGTTTGAATCGTTTTAGGTAGAGTTAATGTCCGATCTTGCAAAACAGTAACTAGTAAGCCGGCACATAAAATAATGGAAAAAAGAAAAAGACCCATGTATAAGGAGATAAGAGACACCCACCCTCGCCGCGGTGGCGGCTCTGCTTTTTCCTCTTTTTCTTTCTCGGTTTGTATCTTCGACATCCTGCACTTAAACCTTTTTAATTAGCACAACGTGACCTAAAGTGTTTCGACCAACAGTAACTCTAATATAAACTGAGGATATCATGCTAACAATCGGTGATAAAATACCTGAAATCAATGCTATAATTGAAGGTAATTTGCCATTTAAGTTTCCTAATAATGAAGGCAAAACACTAGTTCTTTACTTTTACCCAAAAGACGACACGCCAGGCTGTACAAAAGAGGCAATCAGCTTTTCAGAACAATCAGCCGTTTTTGAAGCTGAAAACACTATTGTTATAGGTGTTTCACGGGACAGTGTCACGAAACATGAAAAATTTATCTGTAAGTATGACTTACAAATTAATTTGGTATCCGATAATGATGGGAAACTCTGCAACATTTTTGACACATGGGTTGAAAAAAAAATGTATGGCAAAGTCTATATGGGTATTGAAAGATCTACTTATTTAATAGGTGCTGATGGAACGATCCTAAACACATGGCGCAAAGTAAGAGTTGAAGGACATGCTCACGAAGTCCTTGAAGAGGTTAGGGCTATTAACAAATGATGTCGCTTTCAGAAATGGCATGTAATGTTTTGGAAACTCATAATGCGCGTGAAAAAACTGCCTTATCCCGAAAGTTTGCATCGAAATGGTTCCAACAGCGCAATGACTTGAAGGCCACAGAAATAGGAACTTTCAACCCGCCTCCTGTACCCGCGCGACCAGTTTCTCCAGAACTTTTGGAACCAAAAAATGTTCCAAGGCGAAAAACAGGCTCAAAGGAGGGTCGTAATGCTCTTTTACACGCTGTGGCACATATAGAACTTAATGCAGTCGACTTACATTGGGACCTAATTGCTCGGTTCTCTAATACTGCCATGCCAATTGGTTTTTATGATGACTGGGTCAAAGCTGCTGACGATGAGAGCAAACATTTCAATCTCATGTGCGATTGCTTGGAAAGTCACAGCAGCTTTTATGGCGCCATGCCTGCCCATGGCGGAATGTGGAGGGCCGCAGAGGATACCGCTAATGACTTTTTGGGGCGCCTCGCAGTAGTGCCAATGGTACTGGAAGCCCGCGGCCTAGACGTAACGCCTGGAATGATTAAAGTTTTTGAGAATGTGAAGGACACTCAGGCTGTAGACGCTCTCAATTTAATTTATTCAGAAGAAGTGGCACACGTGGCTTATGGTTCCAAGTGGTTTCACTTTCTTTGTGGCAAAGAAAACATTGATCCAAAACCCAAATTCCATGAATTGGTACGAAAATACTTCCATTCCAACTTGAGGCCGCCTTTTAACGATGAAAAAAGAGCACAAGCGGGAATAGCACCAGATTTTTATTGGCCACTAGTTGATCAAACCTTGTTACCACCAGGCATGCGCTGATTGAAATTGGCAAAACACCACCCCAAAAACTGCCTTAAAAATCTGCATGACATAAATTTCTCAAATTTGTTGCGGCCGAAAGCTACGTTGGCTATCAGTAGACCAATTAGAAGTATTACTACTTTGAAATAATAATAGGGATGCAACTTGTTCACAAAAATCAAAAATAATTTGAATTCATTTCTAGAACGCAAGGTTCCAGAAAAAAGATTGTTTTTGCGAACGGATAAAGAAACCCGATTTGTTAAGTTAACGCCAATTACCCAAATTCTAGCCCTTATTGGAATTTCTACTGTTATAATATGGAGTATTATAGCAACGGCCATTGTACTAATAGAGACTATTGGGTCAGGAAATTTTAGAGATCAAGCCCGACGTGACCAAGCTCTATATGAAGAACGGCTCAACGCTCTAGCTACCGAGCGCGATATAAGAGAACGGGAGTCGATAGCGTCACAAAATAGGTTCAACACTGCACTAAGTCAGGTTTCAATAATGCAATCAGACCTACTTGGGTCAGAAGATATGCGCCGGGAATTAGAGCGAGGTATTAATGTAATCCATGGGACACTGCGACGAGCCATGAACGAGCGTGAAGCGCTTCGAATAGAATTAGAACTACTGAAAAAACAATTAAATCCTGAAATTGGTGTACTTCCAAATGCTATTAGTTTGGCTGAAGTTTCCCAAACTATGGAGTACATGAATCATACCTTACGAGGAATTTCTCAGCAACGAGACAATGCGTTTGATGCTGCAGAATTAGCCAAAAAAAATATGGAAAGCTTAGAACTTGAAATACAGTTCTTTGAGGAAAAGTCTGACCAAATTTTTCGACAACTGGAAGATGCATTAACTATATCAGTAGAACCGTTGGACAAAATGTTCCGCAATGCTGGTTTAAGTACCAAACGTTTACTGGACCAAGTTAGAAGAGGTTACTCTGGTCAAGGAGGAGCCTTAGCTCCAATTTTGTTTCAACCAGATGTTTTTGAGACTGAGGACCCGAGAATAAATAGGGCAAACAGTATTCTGATAAAGTTGGATAAATTAAATATTTATAGAATAGCAGTTGAGAAAACTCCCTTTGATATGCCTGTCAAAGGTTCTTTTCGTTACACAAGCGGTTTTGGACCCCGATGGGGACAAATGCACCGTGGCGTTGATTTAGCAGCAAAATCAAGGTCTCCGATTTATGCAACTGGGGATGGCGTGGTTACCCAAGCGGGTTGGAACGGAGGTTATGGACGTGTAGTATACATCAAACACGAATTTGGGGTTGAAACTAGGTACGCCCATTTGGCAAGAATTCGCGTAAAAAAAGGTCAGCGTGTTTCCCGTGGACAAAAGATCGGGGATATGGGAAACTCAGGACGATCCACTGGCACCCACCTTCATTATGAGGTACGAGTCGATGGCAAGGCAGTTAACCCAATGATCTTTATCAAGGCAGGAAGAGATGTTTTCTAAAAATAAAATAAATACCCCATCACCTAAAACTGACGTGGAAACGCCGAAGGCAGCAGAGCCCCTCAGTAAACCAGCCGTTGAGTATAAGCCGCAAGTACCGAAAGCTAAACCTCCTGCATCAATCTTATCTTCAGATTTACTTATTACTGGGAATTTGAAAACCACAGGGGATGTTCAGGTTGAGGGCCGTGTTGATGGAGACATTAGAGCACACCTACTAACCATTGGAGATGGTGCAACGGTAAAGGGTGAAATTATAGCTGATGACGTGGTCGTAAACGGCCATGTAGTAGGTAGAGTAAGGGGATTGAAAGTTCGTTTAACTTCGACAGCGCGGGTAGAGGGCGATATAATTCACAAAACTATTGCTATTGAGAGTGGCGCACATTTTGAAGGATCAGTTCAACGCCAAGACGACCCATTAAATCCCGCTTCAAGTAAACAAAACGGTATTGCTTCAGCAAAACAGTAATCCACAATAAAAACGTTAAAAGGCACAATCAAACCTTTGCCCTTTATATTAATTTTGCGCACCTTTAGTCTCGGCACGCGATTTTCCAGAGGCTTTCATGGCTAGAGTAGCCGCCATTAAACTATCCAAGTCACCATCCAAAACTCCTTTAGTGTCGGAAGTTTCATAAGAAGTGCGCAA
>JGI20160J14292_10003593_pt1 | contig 11745 bp, 10 predicted proteins | sample COG_10_FD_14292 | JGI IMG/M metagenome (IMG submission 14292) | reverse complement strand
TCTAATGACTGGAAAAAAGAAAAATCAATGGGAAATCTTTCTAAAGAATCTTTGCTTTCAATATGGTCTAATAAAAAATTTGTAGATTTAAGAAAAAAATTAATTAATAGTGATAGAAACCATAAACCTTGTAATGTTTGTGATGTTAATGGAATATTAAATGGAAAAAAATCTTTTGAAAAGTGGAAAAATTATTTTTCCCAAAAAACTTAATTTAAAAAAAAAAATAAATGTAGGCGTCATTGGTTCAGGTAAAATGGCGATGGAATACATCGCTGTTATTAAATCTTTTAATCACAAAGTATCTTATTTATTTTCTCCTTCAGATAATAAAAATGCTAAAGTAATTGCAAAAAAAAATAATGCAAAATATTTAAAGAATTACAAGGAAATATTATCAGCGGATGATGTTGATGTATGGATTGTATGTACATCTTGGCACAAATTAAAAGAAGTTTTTTTTAAAATTTCAAAAATTAAAAAGCCCATTTTATTTGAAAAGTCCCTGAAATTAACAAGTGTTGAAATAAGTAAAATTTCAAAATTAAAAAATTTTCCTTCAATTAAAAAAATGTCATTTGCTTATAATAGAAATTATTATGACTATATTTTTTTTTTATCTAACTTTATTAATAAAAATTTATTAACTTATGGAAGTGCTTTTTTTTATGATCCATACAAAGATATTTCAAAAAAACATAAAATTCCAAACTCATTCATTCCGTTTTACATCACATCACATTGGATTTCATTAATTTTTAAAATTTTTAAAATTTGTAATATAAAAATTAATAAAATTAGTAAAAGTGACATAATTAAAAATAATGAATTAAATTTTAAAAAAATAAGTATAGTTGCAAAATTTAAAACAAAGAAATTTTATTTTGATATTTTTAATTTTCCTAATTTACCTGATCACCATAGTGTAAAATTTTTCTTTGATAAAAAGATAGCTGAAATTTCTCCAATCGAAAAAATTAGAATTTATAATAGTATAAATAAAATAAAATTTAATAAGTACTTTGTTAAACAAGATCAAAAGGAAGTTAATAATCATTTTAAGCCTGGCTTAAGATTTCAATATTATGATTTCATCAATCATTTTCTTAACAAAAAAAAATCAGTACTAATTACTGATTTTAAAGAATTGTTCGAAGTTTACAAAATATGTGAATTGTTAAGGTAAATAAATAAATGCGAATTAAAAATATTAAGATTTATTACATTAAAAAAAAAAATTACAAATCCATTTTTCCTAGACCAACCTTCTATAAACAGGGATTTGTTTTTATTAAGTTAATAAGCGAAGACGATATAGAAGGTTTTGGAGAACCTTCTCCATACATAGCTAATCCAAAAAATTTAATAAAATTGATTGAAAAAATTTATCTTAAGTATTTTCAAAGAAAAAATTTAAATATTTCATATGTAGAAAATTTAAAAAAAGTAAGTAAAAACAATTTGCTAGATTTAATATTACCTGCATTTGATCAAGCTATTTTTGACATCCATTCTAAAGAAAAAAAATTAAGCGTTTCTAAAATTTTAAATAAAAAAACAATTTCAAATCTAAATTTTTATGCAAGTGGAGGCATGTTTTTTGAAGGACAGAATTATGAAAAAATACTAAATGAGGCTGTTGAATCAAAAAAAAAAAATTTCTTTGGATATAAATACAGACCACCAATGCCTAAAAATAATTTATCCCATCAACAAAGAATGAAAAATCCACCTCCTTTAGATATAAAGTCTATAGAGAAATTTTCGAGCAAATTACGAACTAAGGTAGGATCAGAATTTAATATAATGATAGATTTAGGATGTAGATGTAGAAACATTAAAGATACAAAATATCTTTTTGAAATGTTTAAAGAACACAATTATTATTTTATAGAAGAGCCATTTAAAAGAAATTTTATGTACTATAAAATTCTAGAAAAAATAAAGACAAAAATAAACATAGCTGGTGGTGAGCATATCAATAATATTCAACAATTCTATAAATGGAATAAAAAAAGGTATTTTAATTTTTTTCAACCAGATACAAATTTAATGCTTTTTAGTGAAATTAACTTAATGATTAATAAAATTGGTTTTGAAAAAATTATTCTACACAATTGGTGTAATAAAATAAATTTTTTATCTAATATCAACTTTGCATTTTCATTAAAAAAGAAAATTTTAATAGAAAAAAATATAATTCCCAATCCCTATGATTATTTTTTTGATACAAAAAAAAGAGTAGTTAAAAATGGAAAAATTGATTTTAAAGATGTGATGGGATACGGTTTATCAATTAAGAATTCAAAAAAACAAAATTTAGAAATTTATGAAAAAAAACTATAATATAGTTGCAATTGTTTCTGCTAGAGGAGGCTCAAAAGGTGTTCCAAATAAAAATATAAAGTTGCTTAATGGAAAACCATTAATTTTACATTCATTAAAATCTCTTTTAAAAGTGAGAGAAATTGACAAAATCGTCTTATCTTCAGATAGCAATAAAATTTTGAATATTGTAAAAAACTTTTCAAAAAAAATTCAATTAATGAAAAGACCTAAATATTTAGCGGTTGATAAAACTCCATTAACATCAGTTGTTAAACATTCTGCTATAGAATTAACTAGGAAGGGTTACATTGCTGATTATGTATTGCAAATAGCACCCACATGTCCATTTATTAAAACTAACACAATAAAAAGCATTATTAAGCTATTAAAAAAAGGAAATGATTGTGTGGTTACCCTAAAAAAAATAGAACATGAACATCCATATAGAGCAAAAAAATTAAATGAAAAAAATTTTCAATTTAAAAGTTTTTTGAAAAAAATTAATGTTGAAAAATTTATATCTAGGCAAGATCTACCAACATTATACTGTACTTCAGGAGCTATATATGGAAGAAGTTTTCAATTATTAAAGAAGTTTAATGAAAAAGATTTTAATTTAGGGAAAAAACCTATAGGTGTTGTGGTTGATGATATTGAAGCAATCAATATTGACAGGCATATAGATTTTGACTTTGCTGAATTAATATCTAAAAAATACAAATTAAAATGAAAAAAACCACTGAAAAAATTTCTATAATAATTAGAACCAAAAATGAAGAACGTTGGATTGAGCAATGTTTAAAAAAAATTTTTGATCAAAATTATGATAATTTTGAGGTAATCATTGTAGATAATAACTCTAAAGATAATACAGTACAAAAAGCAAAAAAGTTCCCAGTTAAAATTATTAAAATAAATAAATTTCTTCCTGGTAAAGCAATTAATTTAGGAATTAAAAAATCTAAAGGTAAAATAATTGTTTGCCTTTCTGCACATTGTATTCCAATTAACAATAGTTGGTTAAAAAAAATTACATACGCCCTTAAAGATTCAAAGGTAGCAGGTATTTATGGTAGGCAAAAACCACTAAGTTATTCTAGCGATTTTGATAAAAGAGATCTTTTTAATTTATTTGGTCCTGAAAAAAGAATACAAAAAAAAGATACTTTTTTTCACAATGCAAACAGCGCATTTAAAAAAAAATTATGGTCTAAGATACCTTTTGACGAAAAAACAAAACATATTGAAGATAGAATTTGGGGCAATGAAGTAATAAATAGGGGATATAAAATTATTTATGAACCTGATGCTGCGGTTTATCATTGGCATGGAATTAACCAAGATATGGAACCAAGTCGGTGTAAAAGAATAGTCAATATATTGGAATCGCTTAATCAAGATTTTAAATCAAATATTTTAGAAAATGAGATTAATCCAAATTGTGTTGCAATAATACCTCTTAGAGGTGAAACACTGCAAATAGATAATAAACTTTCTCTTTTAGAAATTACAATGAGTCAGTTAAAAAAATCTAAATTAATAAAAGATATTTATTTAGCGACTGATAATAAAAAAAGTAAAAAAATTGCTATAGATGCAAATATAAAAGTACCTTTTTTAAGGCCAAAATATTTATCAGATACATTTATAGACATTAAATCAATATTAACTTTTTTTTTAGATCGATTAGAAAAAAAAAAAACTATTGATATAGTAGTTGTTGCAACAGAAAATTTTCCTCTAAGAAATTATAATATATTTGATAAAATGATTAATAAATTAATTAAGAATAATTTGGATACAGTAATTGCTTGTAAAGAAGAAAAGGGTTCAATTTTTATTAAAAAAGAAAATAAATTGAATAAAATTAATGATGGAGAAGTGCCATTTAACTTAAGATCTCAAGATGCATTTACGTCAAGAATCGGTATAGCTTATGTAGCAAGAGCATCGAGTCTCAGAAAGGAGGGAAATTTATTTTCTAGCAGATTGGGATACCATTATATTGACAATAATATTGAAATGACTGAAGTAAATAATAAAAATTTATCTAAATATATTAAAGAAGTTATAAAAATAACTCATTCTAACAATAAATAATGAATTTATTTATTGTTCATCAATTTCCAGACTATGATAATTTTGTTCCAATAATTGTAAATCTAAAAAAAAAAACAAATTTAAATTTTGCAATTATGAACATTTTTCCTGTTCATGATTTAAAATATTATGGTTTTAATGCTCTATTAAAAAAATATAAAATAGAATTTATAGATGTGTTCAATCTTAATAAAAAATCAATATTCATTAATTTTTTGTTAAAACTTTTAAAAATAATGCCAAAGGGAATTATAGAAAAATTAAATAGTATATGGTACTATTTTTATCATAAATATACTTTATTTAATAAAAAACATTTAGTTATTTTAATTAATAAAAGAAAAATAAAATCTATTAATATTGATGAAAGTTTACCCGAAGGGTACAAACAAATTTTATTTGCAGCATGCAAAGAAACTAAGATCAAATTCAATTGCTACAGAATAGGAATTGAAATGAGACAAAATATTGAACTGAAAATAGATGATTATAATTTATTTGATAACATAATAATACAAGATGAAAATTTAAATATTGAAAATCCTAAAGAAAATAAAAAAAATTTTATCAGGATTGAAAATTTAAGATATTCATTAGACTGGTTAAACGAAGTAGAAAACTCATATAGATATAAACTTAAAGAATATTCTTTAAATTTAACAAAAGAAAAAACTAAAATATTATTAGTAACAAGACCAATGTTTTCAAATAAATCATGGAAAATAATTAGTGACGAATTAAGAAGAATTAATAATATAGAATTGAGAATAAAATTTAAACCTAGAGGTCAATTTAGACCATTACATGTACAAGAAAATATAATTAACGAATATAATACATCAGAATTAGTTAATTGGGCTGATATTGTAGTATCTCATTCAACTAGTATTTTAATAGAGGCATTAATTAAGGATAAGAAAATTCTTTTTTTAAATTTTTTATTTAAACTAGAGGGAAAAGAAGAAATCAAATATATATTTGAAAATCAAAATATTGTTGAGTACATGAACTCACAAGAAGAATTAATAAATCGAATTGAATATTTAAAAAAAAATAAATTCAATTATGAAAGTTACGAAAAATATAAAGAGTCAAAAAAAAATTTTCTACAACAGAATCTAGGAGATAATTTTTTTAGTAAATCAAATAATCTAAAAAAAGAATTTATTGATATTTACCAAGATTAGCTTTTTCTTTTAATGAGATTTTGAATTTCATCGTCTATCCTCTTTTCAATCGGCAAAGAAGTTTCATCAGTATAGTAAATTTTTTTTATTATATTTTTGTAGTTTTTAATTTTCTTATTTAATTGATTGGTTAGTGTTTTATTATTAAATTTCAAATTTTTTTCAATATTATGTTCTATGAATGAAAATTTTTTCATATAAAAGAGTCTTCTTGCACCAAGATAAGGACCAGTGATATCACTTTTTAAGCTAATAATTTTTTTTCCTAATGAGATTGCACTAAAAATTGCGCTAGAGTCATGAAACAATACCAAAAAAGAATTTAAAATATACTCTTCTGTTTTGTATTTATATACTTTAAATCCACTTAATTCCTTTTTATATAAATTGTAATTTGATGAAGGATGGAGACATATTATAATCTCCTTATGAAATACTTTGTTAATATTTTTCAAATAATTTTTCAAAAATAAAAAATATTTTTTTGTTATATTGTTATCTATTATATAACCTCTTTTTGAAATATCATGATGCATTATTCCTGTATCTATAAATGTAATATATTTTTTAGATTTTTTTTTTTTGCTTTTATCGATTGGTAGTTTGACGCTTGCAGATTTTACAAGTTTGTATTTTTTTATGAAAATATTTTTTCTATTGTGGGTTAAACTATATTTTTTGAATACATTTTTTTGAGCTACATATAAAATATTAATTTGATTTATAATTCTTAAAATAATTAAAATTCTATGAACTAATAATGAAAATTTTTTTGTAAATAAAAATTTAATTTTTCTTAACAAATTAGCATATTTCCAATTTTCAATTTTATAATTTGTTAATTGGAAAACATTTGAAAAAGAAATTTGAAAAATATTATTTTTGCTTACTAAAAAATGAAAAAGAATATGTTTTAATTGAAATGAAACGTTATTTATAAGAAATATATCATTTCTGTTTAAAAAATCATTAAGTTCAGAAATAGTATTTGGGTTAAAATGAATGATGTTTTTTTTTTTAAAAAGTTGATGATTAATCTTTAATTTTTTTTTATTAAAAATATTATGAGTATTTACAAAATAAAATTTTTTATATTTTTTACCTAAAAAATCGTATAATCTTTTTTGAAGATAATATCTTTTTTCACAAGAGGATCCATTGGTTAGCTCACATATTATCATAGCTTCTATTAATCTATATATTGTACTATTATCACAAGTCTACAAATTCTATAAAATATTACTTATAAAATCCAAAAACTTAAGTTTGGCAATCAAAAGATAGTGCCTTAGGTATAGATTATCCAGAAGACTTACAAATTTTAAAATTTGTTAATAAAAATAAATTAATTTGGCCTTAGTTTGACCTAATTTATTTGATTTTACTGATAAACAATTATACGTAAATATCAAATGAATATAAATATATTCCTATCTCTAATTGACAAGTTTAAAAGTAAAAAATGAATTTAAATAAGAAAAATATTTTAATAACAGGTGGCACAGGTTCTTTTGGTAAGGCTTGTGTGAAACACATATTAAAGAATTATAAACCGAATAAATTGGTAATTTTTTCTAGAGATGAACTTAAACAGTTTGAAATGTTGCAAGAGCTACAAGATAAAAAAAAAAATAGCTGCTTAAGGTTTTTTTTAGGAGATGTACGAGATAAAGATAGACTAGATTTAGCATTAAAAGATATTAACTACGTTATTCATGCAGCAGCGCTAAAACAAGTACCTGCAGCAGAATATAATCCAATGGAATTTGTAAAAACAAATATAATAGGAGCAGAAAATATTATTTTTGCCAGTATAAATAACAAAGTGGAAAGAGTAATAAGTTTATCAACTGATAAAGCAGCAAATCCTATAAATTTATATGGGGCAACAAAGCTTGCTGCTGATAAATTATTCAATGCAGCAAATAATTTAAGCAGAGGTAAGCCAATATTTTCATCAGTTAGGTATGGAAATGTTTTAGGATCAAGAGGTTCAGTTGTTCCATTCTTTAAATCATATCGCAAGAATAAAGATCAAAAAATTCCGATTACGGATATACATATGACTAGATTTTTTATATCTTTAGAAGATAGTGTAAAATTTGTGCTTAATTCATTACATTTAATGAAAGGTGGAGAAATTTTTGTACCAAAAATACCATCAGTAAAAATTATTGATTTAGCCAAAGCTGTAGTGCCGGGAAGAAAACATAAAATAATTGGAGCAAGACCTGGTGAGAAAATTGCTGAAATCTTGATTACAAAAGATGAGTCAAAAAATACCTTAGAATTCAAGAGTCATTATATTATTAATTCTGAAATATTTGGTAAGCACAATAAAGTTAAATATAAATTAAAAAATTTTGAATATAATTCATCAAATAATAAGCAGTTTTTAAATGAAAAACAGATTAGAAAAATTTGTGAAAATTTAAAACTAATATGATCAGATATAGTGAACAGCATATTGATTATAAAGATATTTCAAGTGTAATAAAAACCCTTAAATCAGATTTTATTACAACTGGTCCTCAAATACAAAAATTTGAAGAAAAACTTTCCAAAAAAGTAAATTCAAAATATTCAGTAGTTTTTAACAGTGCAACAAGCGCATTACATTCTGCGTGTATAGCCCTAGGGTTAAAAAAAAATGATTGGCTTTGGACATCAGCAAATAGTTTTGTTGCCTCAGCTAACTGCGGATTATATTGTGGAGCAAAAATTGATTTTTTAGATATAGAATTGGAAACCTTCAATATCGATCTTAAAAAGCTAGAAATTAAATTACACAAAGCAAAAAAAAAAAAATTATTACCAAAAATAATTGTACCTGTAGTATTTGCTGGACAGTCATATGATAGAGATCGCTTAATAATTTTATCAAAAAGGTATAAATTTAAAATTTTAGAGGATGCTTCACATGCACTAGGTGCAAAATATAAGAATAAAAGTGTGGGAAGTTGTCGAGATATTATAACAGTATTTAGCTTTCATCCTGTTAAAATGATTACTACAGGTGAGGGTGGATCTGCTCATACAAGTAATCAAAAATATTACAATATAATGAAATCTGTTAGCTCTCATGGGATTATTAGAAAAAAAAAAAAAATAAATTATGGGATAAACCATCTCTTATATGAACAAAAATATTTGGGTTTTAATTATAGATTAACAGATATTCAGGCGTCACTTGGATTGAGCCAGTTAAAAAAGCTCAATTTATTTGTTAAAAAAAGAAGAGATATTGCTAGTATTTACAATCAACACTTAGATAGTAACAATTTAATTTTACCGATTGAAAAAAGATATGCAAAATCATCTTTTCACTTATACGTAGTGCTGGTAAATAATACCAAAAAAAAAGTAAGAAATAATTTAATTATTTTTTTAAAAAAAAATAAAATTTTTACAAATATTCATTACAAACCAATTCATTTACAGCCTTACTTTCAAAAATTTGGATTTAAGAAAGGTGACTTTAAAAATGCAGAAAAATATTATGAAAAAGCTATTAGCTTGCCAATACATCCTAATTTAAAAAAAAAAGAAGTAATGACAATAATTAAAAAGATTAATAATTTTTTTAAATAAAAATTATATTTAAGACATTTTATGAAAAATTATTTAAAAGAGCTTAAGATAATATTTAGCATACTACCTATTAGATTAAGAAAAAGAATGCAATTTATGTTGTCGATGTTATCGATTAGTGGCTTTTTAGAAAGTTTGACTATAGGTTTATTCATTCCGTTAATTGCAATAGTTTCAGAAAAAAAAACTAACTTTCCATTTTTAAATAATTTTTATGATTTTAGTAAAATTGAAGTCGATGAAATTTTATTTCTAATTACTATTCTAATTTTAGTAGTATATTTAATTAAATCAATTTTTTTAACATATCTAGAATTTGGAATACAAAAATTAGTTAACGATATAAGAGTAGAGCTGACATCATTATTATTTATAAAATATGTCAACTCTCCATACAAGTTTCATTTAAAAAATAATTCATCTATTTTATTAAGAAACTTAACTGCAGAGATTGTAGCTTTCTGTTATGGCATTATTGGACCAATCTTAATGCTAGCTAAAGAGTTTTTTATTATAATGTTTATAGCCATATTACTATTTTTGTTTGATTATAAGATAAGTATTTTTACATTCTCATTTGGAATAATTCTTATTTTTTCAATAAAAAAGATTTTAAAAAAGATACTTTATTCTTTGGGATTAAGAGGAATGAAGTATAGAGGAGAAGCCAATAAAATTATATTAGAGTCATTTCAAGGTATTAAATTTATTAAATCTTATAAAATTGAAAACAATTTTGTAAACAAATTGCAAAAAAATTTAGAGAAAAATGCTCAAGTTAAGTCAAAAGAAACTGCAATTCAAAATATGCCAAGAATTTGGATCGAGTTATTAGTACTTATTACTCTATCATTACTAGGATTGTATTTTTTTGTTTTTGATATTTCAATGAGTGCATATCTATCTTTTATATCTTTATTTTTAATAGCTATGCTAAAAATGCTCCCATCTTTTATGTCAGCTATCAGAACTATAAACGGATATCAATCTTCTAGACCCTCTATAGATTTTATTAAAAAAGAATTTCATGAAATAATAGAAGATGAAGAATTACACAAAAAAGAATATGCAAACTACGAAATAAAATTTAATAAAGAATTAATAATAGATAATATAAGCTTCAAGTATGAGGCACAAAAACAAAATATAATTGAAAACTTAAGTCTTAAGATCAACAAAAAAGGAGATTTGATAGGTATTTTTGGGGATAGTGGTGCAGGTAAGACAACACTAATAGATATATTGATAGGATTACATAACCCTCATAAAGGTAAATTTTATTTAGATAGTAGTGTGGTGGAACAAAAATTGATAAGAGGAAAGATATTTGGATATGTTCCTCAATTTATCTATTTATTTGATGATACTATCAAAAATAATATATTGATATCAAATAAAACAAAAATATCTAATGAATACTACAATGAAATTTTAAAGCAGTGTGATTTATCCAAATTTATAAATACTTTACCTGAAGGCAGCAATACTCTTATTGGAGAAAATGGGGCACAGATTTCAGGAGGGCAGAAACAAAGGATTGGTTTAGCAAGAGCATTGATTAATGATGCAAAAATTTTAGTTTTAGATGAGGCAACTAGCGCTTTAGACAAAAGAACAGAAGATAATATTTTTGATACTTTAAAAAAAATATCTTTAAGAAAATCAATCTTGATTATTACACATAACCGAAATCTTTTGAATTATTGCAATAAGGTCTATTGTTTAAAAGATGGTAATCTTAAACAAGAGAAATGATAATCTTGCAAACGATTTTTATTTACATCTTTTTCTATTCAAGTAAAAATTGCAAAAAATTAAACAAAACTTTTATCTTCATATTATAAAATGAATTATTTTGCCACAACTAGACTACCAAATAATATTTATAACATTTTTGTTAATTCTTGCAAAAAAGATTCTGAAAAAAAATTAAATAAGTCTTTAAAAATTTTATGATTATTAACAATGAAAAATATTGGAATAAATATTATCTATCTAAAAAAAAGATTAATTTACCATCAAATTTTGCAAAGTTTATTAAAAAAAAATTTCTTAAGAAAAAAGATATAGTTTTAGATGTTGCAACAGGAAATGGAAGAGACTCCTTCTTTCTAAGGAAGCATATAAAATTTGTGTATGGAATTGATAAATCAAAAGTAGCCATAGATGTAAATAGCAAAAAAGTTGACTATTTAAACTTGAAAAATATAAATTTTAAGAATCTTGGTTCACAACAGATAAAATCATTTAAAAAGAAAGTTACATTCATTTATGCTAGATTTTTTATTCACGCAATAAGTGAAAAAATAGAAAATAAATTTTTTAATGATCTAAGGAAATACTTTGGAAAAAATGTGACAGTTGCTTTAGAATTTAGAACAACTGATGATAAGTTAATTAATAAAGGAATAAAAATTGGAAAAAACCAAAGATTTTACACACATTATAGAAGATTTATTGAACTAAAAAAATTTGAAAAAAAACTTGAAGATAAAAATTTCAAAATTATTTACAAAAAAAAAGGTTTAAATTTATCAAA
>JGI20160J14292_10003584_pt1 | contig 11769 bp, 7 predicted proteins | sample COG_10_FD_14292 | JGI IMG/M metagenome (IMG submission 14292) | reverse complement strand
GTTGCGCAAGCTCCCCACCCTACGCAACGAGTTGCTGGTACGCCGCGCACGTAATTACACCAAAACCGCCCGCCGCTACGAAGCTTTCTGGATGTTCTTTGATCTGATGACGGAAAATCCAAAGGACAAGCAGACCGAATTCTTCACCTACGCGACCTTCTCCAACGCTCTGCAACTCAACAAGGCCGAAACTGCCATCACTGTGGGCCGCGCCTATCGCAGTCAATTCCCCCAAGGTGATTACTACTCCGACATCAGCATGGCCCTTGTTAGTACCTTGCAAGCTGACGATGCTAACACCGCTGAGTATATGCAAATCGCCAAAGACTTCCTCGACAGCCGTCCGCTCGACACCGCATCCAGTAGTATGCTGGCAGTCTGGGCGGGCCGCAAGATGGAGAGCGGACTATTTGTAGACATTATCCAACAGTGCAATAGCTGGCTCAATCTGCACCAGAACCCGATTTTCGAAGACGGCCTGTTTTACTGGCGCGGCATCTCTGAATTGCAAACCAGCAAATTCGCAGACGCGATTCAAAGCTTCGACAGCCTGCTTAAGCAATATCCNACCAGCCTCTACGCCGAAGATGGACTACTGCGTAAAGGAGCCGCCCAATTTTATGCGCAGGACTTCGAATCCGCTCGCGAGACACTCTACAGCTACACCAAGAAATATCCACGCGGCAACGCACTCGACCAAGCCTACTATTTCCTCGGCGAAGTGGAGAACCTGGCTGGCGATTACGAACTCGCACTGAAGCACTTCAAGCAGGCCGACGACATCACCTCACTGCAAGATATTCACGATGGTGCCGCTTTCAGCATGGGTAAGATCTATGAATTACTGCAGCGCTACGAAGAAATGGCCACTCACTTCAAGGCCTACACCGACCGTTTCGGCGAAGATGGCCGTCTCACCGATGCAATCTTCGAGCTCGGTCGTGCGTATGAATTCCTCCGTCAGCCCACTCAAATGCTCGCGCTCTACCGCAAATACATCGAGCAATTTGCCAACGACCCTGAAAATGCCGGCGTCGATGCACTCATCGAAGGCTACGCTGAGAAATACAACACCAACAAAGCACAACTGGAAAAGACCGTCGAATTCCTCGACAAGCTCGACAACGATATCGAGTTCCGCACTCAAATCGTGACTGACCGCGGCTACTTGTTTGAATACTTTTACGTCAACAGCGATCTGGATCAGACACTCTACAATCGCCTGCGCAACCACCCCCAATTTGGCGAATGGTTGGTTCAAGACCTCGCACCAATCAACGAAGTCATCGCGATCTACCGTAAGCAACTGGCGGACTACCCGACCGATACGCCAGTCGAATTTTTCCGTGATCAACTCGCTCAGTTTAAAGCAAAACAGCAACGCGTGGCCGAGGCCCGCATGTTGATGGGTCTCTACCGCAGCGATGTGGAACTCGCCCCAAGCCAATCCTACGACAGCGGGTTCTTCAGTGAAGTCACCCCGCGCGTACTGCTCTATATCGCCGACTACTCGCGTGCTGANCGCCTCGATTTTGCGATCGAAGCGTGGAACGAAGTGTTGGCCACTTATCCAACCGATGATGCAGCCATCGTGTCTTANATGCGCCTCGCCGACGTCAGCAATCAACGCGGCGACAAACCCAGTGCACTCAACTATCTCGAAGCAATTCAGGCTCAATTCCCGGGTACGCCGAAACTCCCCGGAGTCATCTTACGCCAAGGCGAACTACTCTCTTCGATGGGTCGCGGCGAGGAAGCCCGCGAGAAATATCAATATATTTTGCGCGTACCGGACTGGCGCGGCCTCGTTCACGCTCGTGCCCTGTTCCAAACTGGCGAGGCCTACATGGCTGAGAGCAAATATGCCGAAGCACATGGTTTCTTCGAGCGCACATTCCTCGGCTACTCTCAATTCAGCGAATGGTGCGCACGCGCCTACCTAGCAGATGCCGAAGCCCTTCTAGGCATGGGAGCAAAAGCCGACGCGATTGCGACACTCACCGAAGCGAACGAAACACTCGCAGAAGCTGCACCTGCAGCGCTCTTTGATGCCATTCAAGCGAAACTGCAAGAGTTACAACCATTAGTCGCCCCATCGCCCCAGTCATAACAGCCACACACAAACGGATGCGTTACTTTTCACTCAAAGCCCTGCTCATCGTAGCCCTCTCTGTCGGTTTCTCACTTTCCGGTTTTGCAGAAAATGCCTATTGGACAGAGCTTGGCAACCAACCTGTCTATATTCAGCAAGACAACGGCCGCTCGAAGCAGACCCTTAAATTTATCGATTATAAAGATGGCATGTTGGTTGCGGAAATAACGATTGATGGCAGTGTCGGCGAAATGTCCCTCCCCGTCAGTAAGTCGATGGTCAAGACACTGCGCTTGGAATTGGGCGAGACACAAAAAGCAAACAAACTGATTCAGCAGGGCAACTACGCTGGTGCCGTCAAAGTGCTGCGCCAAAATGTCTATCCATTGGTTAAATTTACGGAGGTGCCAGAGTTGTTCAGCCAATTACACTCGCCCGTCCGCGCCTTGATTAGCAGCTTGATCAGCGCAGGCGAACTCGCCGAAGCAGACGATCTGCTCACGCGGGTCGCTCTTGATAAGGTCGACATCAAATATAGCCAACTGAGCATACAATTGATGAACGCGTATCTCGCAGAAGGAGAGTTCAAAGCCGCGGGACGAATCGCCGGTCAACTACCTAAAAGTGGTGCGTACGCGTCCAACATCTCCCAAGTCGTCAATGCGGCCGATGCTCTGCGCGGTGCAGGTGAATATGAAGCGGTGATTCCACTGTATAAGGAAATCGAGAGTTCTGTCCCTGAAGATGTGCGCAAGAATGTGCGTATGTGGCTGGCCTACAGCTTGGTGCTNGCCGACCGTGTCGATGAAGCCTCNCCGATGATCGACAGCATGCAAGAGCCAGCGCCGAATGATCGCTTATTTTCNCTCTACAAATTGCTGCAAGGCTCGCGTGAGCACCGCAACAAGCAATACAACCAAGCCCTCGACGTNCTCACTCGCGGCTTTGTGCGCGCGCAAACTTCTTACGTCTGGGTGCCAGAAATGCTCTACCTGATCGGCGATTGCTACAAACAAGCCGAAGACCCAATTGCCGCACGGAATGTCTGGTTTGAAATCACGGTACTTTACCCCGACTCCCCATGGGCCAAACGTGCCGCCGAATCACTCAGCGAACTTCCAGAACCAAAACCCGCACCGCCAAGTAGTTAATCAATCACTTCACAAAACAACAACCCACTCAATCATTAGTCTTTAATATTAAACCGTCATGAAACTATCAAAGTTACGCCTCCTTCCTNCCCTTGCTGCGCTCGCGCTGTTTACCGTCGTCACGCAATGGACAATGACCACATCTCTCAGTGCACAAACTGAAGACGCAACCATCGAGTCAGTCGAGCCTGCCGAAGAGGCAGCTGCTNCGGGCGATCAATCTCTGATCGACATGTATAAGAATGGCGGATGGGCCATGTATCCACTCACACTCCTATCAATTTCGGCATTCGGGCTGATCGTCTACAACTTTATGGCGATTAATCCGAATCAAATTCTGCAGCCTTCAGTGCTGCCAGAGATCGATACCGCGCTGCAAGCACTGGATATCGAAAAAGCCCGCTCCATCTGCGATGAGAACCCAGCCCCTTCGACTAATATCATTCATGCCGGCTTGGTACGCGTCGACACCAACCGCTACAACCCAGAACAAGTGAAAGAAGCGGTCGAAGAAGCCTCGGCCGAAGAACTCGCCAGTCCATTCATCTTAATCAACTACCTTTCCGTGATCGGATCACTGGCCCCCATGGTTGGACTGCTCGGAACCGTCTCCGGTATGGTTAAAGCCTTCAACGTGATCGGCTCTGAAGGCGCTGCTAATGCTCAAGCGCTTGCGGGTAACATTTCTGAAGCCTTGATCACCACCGCCAGTGGCATGATCGTCGGTATTCCTGCGATGTTCTTCTTCTTCTTCTTCAAGAATAAATACGGGAAGATTACTTCTCGCGTCGCGCGTGTGGTGGGAGACCTGCAATTCACACTCAGCACTGCGATTAGCAATCGCTAATCCAAACACCTGCGATTACTAACCGATGAAAACATGGTCCCCAGAAGAAGTTGATCCGGAGTTTGAACTGACTCCGATGATTGACATCGTGTTCCTGCTCATCGCGTTTTTCATGACATTGATCAGCTTCATTAGCGCCGAACTCATCGAGCTCAAGCTGCCAGATGCCAATCAGTCGAGCATCCCAGAAGAACCAGGCGAACGCCAATATATCTCCGTTGATGTCAGCGGTCAGGCTTATCTCGGCTCGACTCCAATCAGCTACGAAGCACTGCCCCAAGCACTAGCTACCGGGCGCGCGGCTCAGCCCTCTTTGAAGGTGTTTCTTCGAGCTGACGCCAAAACGGCACACCGTCATGTCAACCGCGTCATGGAGGCCTGCGCTGAAGCAGGCATCTCTGACCTCATTTTTGCCTCCAATAAAAATTAAACTGTGGCTGCTGTTAACAAAGTTTTAGAATCAGAAGATAAAGTCGATATAACACCGATGATCGACATCGTGTTCTTGCTGCTGGTTTATTTCATGTTTCTGCCGCTGCAACAAGAGGCAGATGTGGGAATCAAATTACCCAGCGCGACCCCACCTGCTGAGAACCTCAAATTGCCCAGCGAGCATGTCATCGAGATCTTCCCGAATGGCTTGATCTTGCTTAATGGTGCACCAATGGACGCTTCGGATGACCGTGTCATGGCACGTCTCTCAACCACACTTACCCGACTACGCATGTCATCGGACCGAGTGGGCGATGATATCGTGGTAAAGATTCAGGCCGATCCGGACTCGCCGCATCAGCGTTCAATCGATGCACTAAATGCCTGTGCCAAGGCTGATATTACCAAAGTCTCGTTCACTGCATACGCGCTCTAACAAAGTCGAGTGACCCACAATCGCTCGCCTATAATTTTTTCAAATGCTTCCTCCGACTAAAAAGAAAAAAATAAATCCGTTACTGCTGAAGGTTATCTTCATCAGCGTAGCGATTCATCTGCTTGCGGGGCTGATTCTCGGAAGTATTACGATTTACAAATATGTCGTCCCTTCTGAGGCGCAATTCGAAGAACCGCCCGTCGTGGAGCAAGAAGAGCCGCCACCACCAGTCAAAGTTCAGATCAGACCGCAGCAACCCAAGCAGCAAAAAGCACAAAACCTGGCGATGCGGCCAGTGGCGAACATCGCAGTGGCGAATGTGGACGTTAATTTGCCGAACATGGAGCAGAACTTTACCGTCAGCACCGGCCTCGGTGGCATGGGCGGCGGTAGCCTACTTGGCGGCACCCGCGGCAGTATCGGCATGGGCTTGTCCGATGTCAGTGTTTTCGGTCTCAAGTCGCGCGGCGAGCGTATTCTGTTCGTGATCGATGCCAATCGTCAGATGGTCGCCGACAAAAAAGGTGGACTCAACAGCTACAAGATAATTAAGGACGAAATCACCGACATGGTCGGCAACCTCTCCGCCGGCACCTTGTTTAATGTCATGTTACGCGATCGAAAAAAAATAATGCTGTTCAAACCTCAGCTGGTGGCAGCAGGCTCAGAAACACATCGGCAGCTGATTCAATGGATCAGTCCAATTAATGCTAGCGCTGAAAAGGTCGGGCTCGAAGGCAACCGCCTAGCTAGCACTCCTAAGCTTCGGGGACTTCCCAATGAGGAAGTGCATAAGGCCTTACCGTGGTCAGGCCACTCAGGTAACGAAANTGGTTTCATCACTCAAGTGGCATTGGAACAGCACGTGGATGCGATCTTTATGATTGCCAGTGACCACAAAGGCTTTGGCTCTGTGCGCTCCCCACCGAGCGAACGCGCACAAGCTGAATGGGCACGCAAAATCGCCAAGCGCGACTATATTGAGCAGCTCGCCAAGCATGAGGCGGAAGTCGCTAATATGAATAAACGAATTGCTGCAACGATGGCGAAGACCAATGCGCAGCGCAAAAAGCAAGGCCTACCACCACGCGTGCTTGAAAAACGCTATGGCGTGTATTCCGCAGCCAGAGAACTTGGTCTGAATTGGACCACTGACCATCCAGGGCATGGACCAAAACCCGAATGGCTCAAAGACAGCGATGTTTCTAGATATTTCCGCAAGCTGCTCGATGAACTTTACGAGAAGGACGATAAGCCGGTGCCATCGGTCAACGTGGTACTTTTCCTCGCTGGCGATGAGGTATTCGACAAGAACGCGAAAACACAGCTGGATCAATTCGTACGCTTTTTCCGCGGTAAGAATCGCGTGATTCGTGGCCTCGACGAAATCACCAGTGCGAGCAGTTCAAAGACAACTAGGAACTAAGCCAGCGACTCCACACACTTTCAAACAAAAGGCAGCCGAATGATTGGCTGCCTTTTTTGTGCACGATAGGAGTGTGGGCGACTCGCCCATGTTCAGCCGATGGTAAAGCAACCGAGGGCGGGTTCGCCCTCACTCCTTCAACCTAAAATCCGACCTGCGGGATCAGTCCATCAGTCAATGATTTCGTAGCCTGATCTTTCAATGATTTCGTAGCCTGATCTTTCAATAAATCAGTCGCGGCAGCGGTCAATTCTTGCTCGGCGTCATCAATCACTGCCGCCACTTCTTCCAGCGCTTCGGCCTGAATCTCAGCAACCTCATCTTCGACCGCAGCCACGGCCTCGACTTGCAGCTCTACCATTTCGTCTTGGACCGCTGCAATCGTCTCAGCGACTTCCTCTTGGGCGGCTTCGACAATGGCATCCACCTGTTCCATCGCTTCAGCCACCACAACGGCACTTGCAGCCTCTTTTTCAACAGGAGCAGACGCGGGCACTTCGGGCTCTTGCTTAGCGCATGCGGCAAGCAGAACAGTGATGGCGAGCAGGGACAGGACAGGTGTATTTGGTTTCATAATGCTATCGGGATTTTGATTGAGTGAATGAGAATTGTAAATATAGCCAAATAGTTTGCGAGCACCACCGCAATTGAGCATTTTCTTAGATAAACTAAAAAACGAGTAGAGCCGTTAATGCACGTTAATCTGATCTCAGAATGGATTGATAAATAGGAGGTTATAAATCCCTATAAAGCAACTGCTCGACTGCGATTCAGTCCCCAATATGGCGGTGGCTCTGATTTACGTTAATTAACGTCCATTGACGGTTGAAGGAATTTCGTATGATTGGATTAGCGAATTTAGGATAACAAAAAAGCGGCCGTCCCTGTAAAGAGATGGCCGCTAGAAGAATGACTACCTTAACTTCGCTTACCAAAAGTACGTGTAGAGAGCGATCGTGGCAATCACCACACCGATCCCCATAATCTTAGCGCCCTTGGAAGATTCGAGTTCAATTTGATCATTCACAGGAAGCACCACAGGATGCTTCATTGGCTTAACCAAAGTCAGGATAATACCAGCCAAGAGTACGATAAAGAAGCAGATCGACATCCGATCGAGAAACGCGATTTGATCCGCATACCACCAGCCCTTGGAGACGAGCCATGGACCAAGCGCCCACTTAAATGCGCCATAGGAAAACACATTCAAGCCAATGCCAACCGCACCAAAATAGCGCGGTGTCTTAGGCGAGAAGAAGCCAAAGATGAAGACCGCCAAGATCCCTGGTGAAATGAAGCCTTGAAACTCTTGAATATAGGCAAAGATACTGGTGAAGTTATCCAGCATCGGAGCCACAAATGCGGCCATCAGCACAAACAACACCACAAACCCACGACCGACTTTCACCAGTTTCGCCGGATTCTTTTCGCCGGAGAATTTGGCATACAAATCCATCGTCGCAATCGTCGAAGCCGAGTTCAGCATCGAAGCCAGCGAGCTGATCACCGCACCGCAAAGTGCCGCTAGCACGAACCAAGAGATCATCGGGAACGGCTTGATCAAGTTACGCACCAGCACTGGAAATGCCGAGTCATAGTCGTAAGCTTTCAGGCTTGAAAGTGCCTGGCCGCGATCAACACCAGTCTGCGCCAACTCATTAATACGATTTGCAAGCACATCGTTGCCAGCACCCGCGGTGAGTGTCGCTTCAGTACCAATCACCGCGAGATTTTGCGCCAAGGCCCGAGCTGCGAGTTCCGGCTGTAGACCCACCATGGCCGCCTCCACGCCAATCACGCCAGTGGAACGATCGAGTTCAGCAGCTTGAACCATCGCGATGTTCTTTTCAGCGGCTGAATTATGCAGATCTCCACTATACAGATTAAAGGCGAGAATACCTGGAATTACGACCAAGAAGGGAATCAGTAACTTTAAAGTCGCAGCAAAAACGATTCCCTTTTGACCTTCAGCCAGCGACTTGGAGCCCAAGGTACGTTGCACGATGTATTGGTTCAGGCCCCAGTAGAAGAAATTAGGAATCCAAAGACCGATCAACAAGGCAGTCCACGGGATGTCAGTATCTTCCTTCGGACGCACCATGTGCACCTTACCACCGCTGCCATTTGGGCCATTCACAACAACAGCTTCGCCATCAACACCATCATTCAATAACATAAAGCGCTCCCATGAGCCCGCCGCATCGATTTGCTCCACTGTCGCATTCGAGTTCGCTACCTTAGTCAGGAAAAGCTCTTCAGCAGGCTTATCTGCCAGCACATTAAACGCGAGGAACATCACAATCGCACCACCAACGATCAGCGCAGCGCCCCAGATCAAGTCAGTCCACGCACAGGCCTTCAATCCACCGATGAACACATAGACCGCCGCAAAAATCGCAATCATCCAGCAGACGTAAGTCAGATTATTAAGAATTGGCACTTCGTTGTAGTATTCAGAAACAAACTTACCACCGGAGAAAATAACCGATGAGGTGGTAACGAACACTAGAGTGACAATCGCAGGAATCGCCATTGCCAGACGAGCCACACCGTCGAAACGATACTGCAAGAACTCTGGAATGGTGTAGAGCCCCGCTTTGAGGAACTTCGGTAAAAACCAGAAGGCAACAAAGATCAACGTGACGGCAGCCATCCATTCGTAGGAGGCAATCGCCATGCCCAGCCAATTGGCCGAGGAGCCCGACATACCCACGAATTGTTCCGTCGAAATATTAGCAGCAATCAACGAGAACCCAACCAGCCACCAGGTGAGACCACGACCAGCCAAGAAATAATCCGCTGCGCCCTGCTCTCCAGAGGTGTCTTCGTCGCGGCTCTTCCAGATGCCGAGACCAATGACGCCGACCACGGCGATGATGAATAATGAGACTTCTAAGATGTTCATAGGGTGTTTTTATATTGAGTAATTAAGACTAAAAACCGATGGAGTGAGCACTCTACGCGCAGCAGATGCGCTAAGCTCGCGAGACAGGAAAGGATTAGCGAGCCGACGCATTGAGACTATTAACATAAAAGACTGACCACAGTGCATTGCAAGTTTTGATTGCCCGTCAGGATCGGACTGGTGATTACTTTTGAATATGTCGCGCAGGCGTGTCTCGTGCCACATGAACCGTTGAGGCCGTTGCGCCAAGCACCTTATGTCAACAGGCCCTTAATATCTTCTAGGCTAATCTTCGCGTTGGCCGCCTCACTCTCTTCGAACAGTTCCTTTAAGGTCTCGGTCTTCTTCGCTTGCAGTTCGATCACCTTTTCTTCCACCGTGTTGGCGGCGATCAGCTTAATGCTGGTCACCACCCTCTCCTGCCCTATCCGGTGCGCTCGGTCTGTTGCCTGCGCCTCAGCTGCGGGATTCCACCACGGGTCGTAATGCACCACAGTGTCCGCGCCAGTCAGATTCAGGCCCGTGCCGCCTGCTTTAAGTGAGATCAGAAACACCGGAATGCTGTCGTCCTCATTAAAAGTGTCACACATCGCGAGCCGGTTCTTCGTCTTGCCGTCGAGATAGCAGAACTTGTGGCCCTTCTCAGTCAAATGCTGGGCCAGCAACTTAAGCGCGGTCACAAAAGAGGAAAACACCAAGATACGACTGCCCGCATCAATACACTCATCGAGGACTTCGTCGAAGGCCGCTAGTTTGGCTGAATCGGCCGCCGGAAAACTGTCGTCGATAATACGCGGATCGACACAGGCCTGTCGTAAGCGCAACAGCTCCGTAAATGCGGCAAACTGCACGTGCCCCGCATTCGCGCCCGCCATCTCCAGATTAGAGATTTCGCGCCGCGTCTTTTCGAGCGTGTCGTTATAGAAACGCATTTGCTTCGCTCCGAGTTCGCAGAAGAAGGTCTTCTCGATCTTATCAGGTAACTCCGGCGCGACTTCTTTCTTGGTGCGGCGCAATATGTAAGCAGCCGCGCGTTGGGTCTGACGGCGCGAATGCCACGCGCGTTCTTCCTGTGAGAGCTTCCCCGCTGCCTTAGTCACATAACCGGGCATCAGGAAAGCAAACAGCGAGAGCAAATCGTCGAGCGAGTTCTCCACTGGCGTGCCGGTCAGTAAAAAGCGCCCTTTACAGTGCAGGCGGGTCAGCGACTTGGCATTCTGCGAACGACGATTCTTTATGTGCTGCGCTTCATCGCCGATCACGACCGACCATTCCATGGTCGATAGCATCTCAATATCCTGGCGAAGCGTGCCGTAAGAAGTGACCACGATATCCACCTCCTCAAATACCACCGGCTCTTTGGCCCGCTTGGTACCATGGTGCTTCGCCACCTTGAGGCCGGGCACAAAGCGCCCAGCTTCACGTATCCAGTTCTCCACCAAACTTGCGGGGCACACCACCAGCGCCGGCAGAGGCTCGGCATTGCTGGTGCGAATACACTCGATCAGACCCAACGCCTGCAGCGTTTTACCTAGACCCATTTCGTCGGCCAAAATGCCGCCCAGTTCATGACGATACAGATGCCACATCCACGCCACGCCAATCCGTTGATAAGTGCGTAGAATCGTATCAAAAGCCGGACGGATTGGCGCGGCCTCAAGCGCACCAATTTGCTTGAGCGCACGGCTGCGGGACTGCCATGCCTGCGGCGGCTGCCAGCCCTCGACCAGCTCGTCTAGCAAATCTTCCACATCCACCAGCTCCTGGGTATCCAAACGCTTCGAGAACGTCGGCGTGAACGGTCGATCCGCCTGTCCGGAGACTGAGCGCTCGATCTGGTGTAAGCGCTCGACCGCAGCCCGATCCAGTAATGTGATTTTCGCACCGGAGTCCGCATTCTCGACATAACTGCGACCAGTCGCAATCGCGCGTCGTAGATCTGCCTCATCGCCCTCTTTGCAGAGCGTCACCTCCAGCGCAAAGCGCCCATCCACCTCCTTGGTTTCGATCGCCGGCTCAGACAGCTGCACATCTGCGAGTTTTTCCTCAAAACTGGCGGTAAATTGCGCGCGCCATTCTCCCCGCAGTGCCTTCCAGTGGGCGGCGAGGAAATTGAGCGTCTTATGCCGATCTCGTAGCCACCATTTACGATTCGACGGCTCGAGCATGAAGCCTTCTAGCTTTAAAATGTTACGTAACGGTTTAATTGAATCATCGTCACGGCCTGCTGGTAATCGGATCGCCAAAAAGTTGGGCGATCCATCCACCACCACTCGATTGGTGGCGTATTGTTCCATCGAATCCGCAACCGCCTTTGCGACTGGGTAATCCCCCGCAGCTGCCTTCCAACGACCTTGCGCACGAGCTTCCGCGATACGCCGCGGGTTGGGCTTCGACTTTTCTCGCAAACTGGTAGTACGACTCAGAATCGGCCGTTTGAGCTCGTCCGGCACGGCCACCACCTCATCCTCATCCTCTGC
>JGI20160J14292_10003577_pt1 | contig 11783 bp, 10 predicted proteins | sample COG_10_FD_14292 | JGI IMG/M metagenome (IMG submission 14292) | reverse complement strand
GCAAATAAAATTGTTTTTAAATAGGCATAACTAACGTGAAAGGGATCGAAATCCATCTGAATGCCTGAGATAAAAGCTTCACTTGGTACTCCTGCAAATGTCATTGCTATAAATCCACCAAAAATCGCAACAAACATTGCTACAGTAATTACAAAAGGATAAAATAGTAAAGCTATAATCTTGGGAAAAACCAGATAATTTAATGGATTAATTCCCATAACTTCTAATGCATCTATTTGTTCAGTTACTCTCATTGTTCCAATACTTGAAGTAATGTATGAACCAACTTTTCCAGCCATAATTATAGACATAAAAGTAGGAGCAAATTCAAGAATAACTGACTGTCTCGTTGCGAATCCTATTAAAGATTTTGATAAGAAAGGACTGCTTAAGTTTAAAGCAGTTTGTATAGCTACCACTCCACCAATAAAAAAAGATAATATCGCAACAATTGGTATGGATTCAATTATAAGATCATTAATTTCTTTAAAAATTAGTTTTCTTTGAATTTTCCACTTACTTGGTTTGAAAAATGACATTTTTATCATTAAAAAATATCTTCCAATATCATCAATATAGAGCATAACAAAATAATATGTCTAAAGTTAAAGATATAAAAATCATAATAGTAAATTATTTATTAGATTTTATAAGTAATAGCGTTTATATTCATTCCAGCACCAACACTTCCGAACATAATTATATCGCCTTTTTGCAATGAATGGTCCTTTAGTTTTAGTTTTTTCACAAGATCAAATAATGTAGGTACAGTTGCTACTGAACTATTGCCTAATTTGTTAATTGACATAGGCAAGATCCCTTTTGGAGTCTCTAAATCATATAACTTGTAGAATCTATCAACTATAGCTTCATCCATTTTTTCATTTGCTTGATGAAGAAAAACTTTTTTAACATCATGAATAGAGTAATTGGTTAATTCAAGACATTCTTTTAATGCTAGAGGGACTTGAACTATTGCAAACTCATATACTTTTCTGCCATACATTTTAATGAATTTAGTTTTTGAATCAGATTTTAAATCATATGATTTTCCAAAAAATAAATAGAATGTTTCTTTATCGGAAAATGTGCAAGATTTGTGAGATAAAATTCCACTATTTTTTATTTCATTTTTTGATTCAACAATTGACGCACCAGCTCCATCAGCATAAATCATAGAATCTCTGTCCTTAACATCATAGGTTCTCGAAAGTGTTTCAGCTCCTATTACTAAACATTTTTTAGCCATTCCAGCTTTGATAAAGGCGTAGGCTTGAATAACACCTTCAATCCAACCGGGGCATCCAAAAATAATATCATAACAAACGCAATTTGGATTTTTAATTCCTAAATTAAATTTCACTCTACTGGCTAAGCTCGGTAAACTATCTGATTGTTTTGTTTCATGTTTAATATCTCCGAAATTATGAGCTACTATTATATAATCAATTGTTTCTTGATCAATCTCAGCATCTTTAATAGCTTTTTCAGCTGCAAAAAATGCTAAATCTGAAGTATTATGATGATCTTTAGCATATCTTCTTTCTTCAATACCTGTTATTGATTTAAATTTTTTTATTATTACTTCATTACTGACTTTAAAAGCAGTACCATCAGCATTTAAAAAATTGGTATTTAAAAAATCAGAATTTTTTTTAGTTAATAAAGGAATGTAGGACCCAGTTCCAGTAATTTTAATGGACATATATCGTTAATTATATAACTAAGTTAAGAAAGTCATTGATAAGATTCAATTGGCTCACATGTACAAATCAAATTCCTATCACCATACGCATCGTCCACTCTTCTCACAGAGGGCCAAAATTTATTTTCTAAAACATATGATGTTGGAAATGCTGCTTTTTGTCTAGAATAGGGGTAATTCCAATTTTCTTGCATTATCATTTTCATAGTGTGAGGAGCATTTTTTAATAAATTATTTGTTTCTGTTTCTGCACATTCATCTATTTCCTTTCTTATATGAATCATAGCATCACAAAACCTATTAATTTCTTCAATATTTTCACTTTCAGTTGGTTCTATCATCATAGTTCCAGGGACAGGAAACGATACAGTTGGAGCATGAAACCCGTAATCAATTAATCTTTTGGCTATATCCATTACTTCAATACCATTTGATTTAAAAGATCTGCAATCGATAATTAATTCATGAGCTGCTCTTCCTTTCTCTCCTGTGTACAGGATATCATAATGATTTTCAATTCTGTTTTTAATGTAATTTGCATTTAAAATAGCAAATTCAGTAGATGATCTTAATCCTTTGGCTCCTAACATAGATATGTACCCATATGAAATAACGCAGGCTAAGGCCGATCCCCAAGGCGCTCCAGAAATTGATTTAATACTTTCATTAGAACTTACATTAATTATGGGGTTATTGGGTAAAAATGGCACAAGATGTTTTGCTACACAAATAGGCCCAACTCCAGGTCCCCCGCCACCATGCGGAATGGCAAATGTTTTGTGTAAGTTTAAATGACAAACATCAGCGCCAATTATAAAGGGATTTGTAAGTCCAACTTGAGCATTCATATTTGCACCGTCCATATAAACTTGACCACCATTTGAGTGGATGGTTTCGGTAATTTCTTGAATGGAAGATTCAAAGACTCCATGAGTTGAGGGGTAAGTGATCATTAAAGCTGCTAAATTATCTTTGTAATGAGTAGCTTTTTCTTTTAATTCATCAACGTTAATGTTACCATGTTTATCAGTCCCAACTACTACAACCTTCATTCCTGCCATTACAGCAGAAGCAGGATTAGTTCCGTGAGCTGATGAAGGAATCAAACAAATATTTCTGTGTTCTTGCGAAATGCTTTTTAAGTAAGCTCTTATTACCATTAAGCCTGCATATTCACCCTGTGCACCCGAATTTGGTTGTAATGATGTTCCACTAAAACCTGTAATTTCATTTAATTGTTTTTCAAGTTTTTTGATAAGTTTTTGATATCCCCTTGCTTGATTTAAGGGAACAAATGGATGAATATTATTCCATTTGGCCCAACTAATTGGAAGCATTTCAGATGCTGCGTTCAATTTCATTGTGCATGAACCAAGTGAAATCATAGAATGTGTTAATGATAAATCTTTTCTTTCAAGATTTTTAATATATCTCATTAAAGCAGTTTCTGAATGATATTTATTAAAAATTTTAGAATCCATAAATTTAGAGCCTCTTTTTAGTTGATCTGGAAATCTATTTGTAGAATTATTTAAATCTATTTCAAAAAGATCAATATTTAATGCCTTTGCAATTGTATCAACAATTTTTTGAACATCTTTTACGGATGTCGTTTCGTTTAATGAAATAGAAAATTTGTTTTCATTTATGTAATTAAAGTTAATTTTATTTAGTTCTGCAATTTTTTTTATTTTGTCAGTAGGACCATCTAATAGTAGAGTATCGAAAAAATATTTATTATATTGTTTTAACCCCATTTTGGTCAAATTCCTTTCAAGTATTGCCGTTTTTTTATGAATATTGACGCAATTTCCTTTAGACCTTTTGGTCCATGAAAAACTCCATACATACCAGCCATAACCGCTAAGAGTACTTGTGAGGTACATATATTTGAAGTAGCTCTGTCTCTTTTTATATGTTGTTCTCTTGTTTGCAGTGCCATTCTTAGAGCAGGATCATCATCAGAATCTTTTGTGAGTCCTATAATTCTTCCCGGAACAGATCTTTTGTATTCATCTTTAGTAGCAAAATATGCGGCATGAGGACCACCATAACCAAGTGGAATTCCAAACCTTTGAGAGGTTCCAACTACTACATCAGCTCCAAACAGTGAAGGTTTTTTTAATAAACACAGTGAAAACAAATCTGCGGCAACAACTATTTTAATATTGTTATTTTTTGCTTGAGAACAATGTTTTTCAATATTCTCAATACCTCCATAAACTCCAGGATATTGCATTAAACATCCATAAAAACTAGAATCATAGTTAAATTGATCAAAATCACCAATTTCTATTTGAATACCCAAAGGCTCTGCTCTTGTTTCTAGTAAACTAATAGTTTGTGGAAGAGTGTTTTTTGAAACAAAAAAATTACAAACATTACTCTTTTTTTGCTCTCTATTTCTTAAGCTAAACAACATAGTCATAGCTTCTGCAGCGGCAGTGCTTTCATCTAATAAAGAAGCATTAGCTAATTGCATTCCTGTTAAATCACATATTATAGTTTGATAATTTAAAAGTGCTTCCATTCTGCCTTGAGCGATTTCTGCTTGATAAGGCGTGTAAGCTGTATACCAACTTGGATTTTCCAAAATATTTCTTTTAATAACTGATGGAACTATAGCTTCGTTATAACCTAATCCAATGTAAGATTTATATATTTTGTTTTTGCTCCCTAATTTATCAATATGAGACAAGTATTTACTTTCAGAAAGAGCAGGTTTTAGATTCATTTCTTTTTTCAACCTTATATTTTCAGGAATTGTTTCAGAAATTAATTCTTTAATGCTTTTTGAACCAACGTACTCAAGCATGTTGATTTTGTCCAAATTATTTATACCAATGTGTCTGTCAGAAAAATCGTACATATTTTATTTAAGAATAAGGATTAAAAATAATTAATATAAATACAATTATTACATAAATTTATTACTAAGATTAAAAAGTTTTTAACTTATTAATTAACTAATGTTATAACTCGAAAATTTAATTAAATGCTATTTATAAAAAAGCTTTTTGATTTTTATATAAAGTCAAGTTTTCATCTTGGATTATGTGTGGTTTCACTTTATTTAGTTTCTATTTTTAAACTTGAAATAGATCTAAATTATTATTTACTACTTTGTATTTTTTCTTCTACTATTGTTGTCTATAATTTTATAAAATACGCTTCAACTTTACCATATTATTTTTTTGTTCAAAACGCACCAATAAAAAAAATTCAAATACTAAGTTTTTTTATTGGATTTCCTCTTGTTTATTCATTGTTTTTTTTAAGTTGGAAAGGATTATTTTTTGGTTTTTTTCTTTTTTTAATTTGTCTTTTGTATGTTTTTCCAATAAATCATTCTATTTCTAATTTTAGAAATAGAAGTAAGATTAAAATTTTTTTAGTTGCAATATGTTGGGCTGGTTCAACAGTAATACTTCCTTTTATTGAATCAAATAGAACAGATTATACTGATTCTGTATTATTATTTGCTCAGTTCTTTTTATTTGTAATAGCGTTCACTATGCCTTTTGAGATAAGGGATTTAAAATACGACTCAAATGATCTCAGGACTATTCCTCAGATTTTTGGAATAGATAAATCAAAGTATATATGTTATTTAATTATTTTTATTTTTTTTTCTATTTCTATTGTTATTAATGGAATAAGTCTCGATTTAATCTCTGATCTATTTATATCATTTATTTTGATTTTTATTATCTATATAACAAAGGAAAATCAAACAAAGTATTTTTCTAGTTTTTGGGTTGAATCTGTACCTATATATTGGTTAATTATTCAATTTATCCTATTTAACAGAGTCGTTTAAAACTTTTTTCTTAAGATCTTCTTTAAACTTCAATAGTTTATTTAAAACTTCATCATTACTGCTTCCAATAATTTCAGCAGCCAAAATTCCAGCATTTTTTCCTCCATTTAAAGCGACTGTTCCAACTGGGACTCCACTAGGCATTTGAAGTATAGATAAAATTGAATCCCAACCATCGATCGAGTTTCTTGACTTAATTGGTACACCAATTACAGGAAGGGGTGTTAATGAGGCCATCATTCCAGGAAGATGTGCTGCTCCTCCGGCGCCAGCTATAATTACAGAATATCCGTTTTTATGAGCATTTTCACCATATTTCATCATTTTTTCAGGTGTTCTGTGAGCTGAAACAATATCAACATCGTTTTGAATACCAAATTCATTTAAAATATCAATTGCTTCCTGCATAATCGGGAGATCAGATTTACTTCCCATTATAATACCAACTTTTGCCATATTTAATTAGTTTTAATTTGAATTAAATTTTTTATAGTTTTAGCTATCTGTAATCCACTTTTTAAATCAGTATCTATCACTGTTATGTGACCCATCTTTCGGTTTGGTTTAGTCTCTTTTTTACCGTAAATATGAATTTTTACATTATCAAAGTTCATGGCTTCATTTATTCCTTCATAAATTACATCTCCATTATAACCTATACCGCCAACTAAGTTAGCCATAATTGCATAATTATTGGATTTAGAGCAACCTAAGGGTAAATTTAAAATAGCATTAATATGTTGATCAAATTGAGAGTTAATACAAGCCTCTATAGAATAATGAGCGCTGTTATGGGGTCTGGGCGCAACTTCATTTACTAAAATAGTATTGTCATGAGTTAAAAACATTTCAACAGCAAGTAGACCAACTTGTTTAAATGTTTTGGAAACTTTTAACGCAACTTTTTCTGCCTTAGCTTTTAGCTCATCTCTAACCTGAGCTGGACAAACAACAAATTCTACTTGATTAGAAATTTCATTAAACATCATTTCAACTATTGGAAAAATCTCAATATCTCCATTTTGATTTCTAACCACAGTTGTAGCTAATTCTTTTTTAAAAGGAATCATTTCCTCGATTATAAACTGAGTTTCTGGCAAATTGTTGAGATCTTTTTTAGATTTTAAGATCTTTACACCATAGCCGTCATATCCAAACTTAGTTTTTTTCCATACACATGGAAACTTAAGTTTCTCAACATTTAAATCCTTTAATGAGTTGTAATATTTGAATTTTGCTGTTGGAATATTATTATCAATGAAAAATTGTTTTTGGATTGATTTATCTTGAATAATTCTAAGAGTTGATGAATTAGGAAAAACTTTTACACCCTCTTTTTCTAATTTTTCTAATGCATCTACATTTATGTGTTCAATTTCATAGGTAACTAAATCACAATTTTTACCAAAATTATATACTGCATCAAAATCCATTAATTGCCCTTTTGTAAATTCAGAGCATATTTCTTTACAAGGCGAATCATTGCTTGGATCTAAGACTTTAGTTTTTATACTTAACCTGGATGTTACTTGTAATAACATTTTACCTAGTTGACCACCTCCCAAAATACCTAATGTAAAATCTGATTTAGAATAATTCATTTAAAAAGATTGTTTGGCAAAAATACACTAAAATGTTATTTGGTATAAAATTATTTAACTATTGATTTTGGGGTTATATTTGTTTTCTTATATTTTTAATTACTATGATTAATTTGATATTGTTTGGAAAGCCAGGATCTGGAAAGGGAACTCAAGCTGAGTTTGTTAAAAAGAAATACGATTTAATTCATATTTCAACAGGAGATTTATTTAGAAATAATATGTCTAATAATACAGATTTGGGATTATTAGCTAAATCTTACATAGAAAAAGGAGATTTAGTTCCGGATGAAGTAACTATTAAAATGTTAGAGGCAGAAGTAAATACACATCCTAATGCCAACGGATTTATTTTTGATGGTTTTCCAAGAACAACTGTACAGGCAGAAATTTTAGATCAGTTTTTAAGTACGCTTAATTTAAGTATTTCTTTGACTATTGCTTTGGAGGTTGATGAAAATTTATTGATCGATAGGTTAATCAGTAGAGGAAAAGATAGTGGTAGAGCTGACGATCAAGATAGATCTAAAATTCAAAACAGGTTTAACGAATATAACAACAAGACTTCTCCCCTTATAAATTTTTATAAAATTCAAAATAAATTTTTTAAAGTAAATGGAGTAGGTGATATTAATGATATAAGTACTAGAATTTTTAATACTATTGATAATAATATTTAATGACTGAAGGTAATTTTGTTGATTATGTAAAGATTAATGTCTTTTCAGGAAATGGGGGAAAAGGTTCTGCTCATTTTAGACGTGAAAAATACATAACCAAAGGAGGGCCTGATGGAGGTGATGGAGGTAGAGGAGGACATGTTATTTTTGTAACTGACAAATCTTTGTGGACACTACATCACTTTAGATTCCAAAAACATTTTAAATGTGGTCATGGTGGAGACGGAAGTGGAAGTAGAAGTACAGGGGCTGACGGTTCTGATTCTCTTATTAGAGTTCCTGTAGGCACTGTTATTAGAGATACTGAAACTAATAATATTATATACGAAACTATTGAAGATGGTGATCATAAAATTATTTTAGAAGGAGGAATGGGTGGTCTTGGCAATTGGAATTTTAGATCATCAACTAATCAGGCACCTAGATATTCTCAACCAGGAATTAAAGGAAAAGAAAGGAAATTAACATTAGAATTAAAATTATTAGCTGATGTTGGTTTGGTTGGATTCCCTAATGTTGGAAAATCAACATTATTAAAAACTATAACTTCCGCGAAGCCCAAAATTGGTAATTACGAGTTTACTACCCTAAAACCTAATTTAGGTATCGTTCAATATAGAGATTACAGATCATTTGTTATGGCAGATATTCCTGGAATAATTGAAGGAGCGTCTGATGGTAGAGGACTTGGACATCATTTTCTTAGACATATCGAAAGAAATTCAGTTCTTCTTTTTTTGCTTTCTACTGAATCGGAAGATTTAGTAAATCAATACAATATTCTTTTAAATGAATTAAAGAAGTATAACCCTGAATTATTAGATAAACAAAGGATTATTGCTGTTTCTAAATCAGATTTGATTGATGATAAAGCAAAATTGAAAATCAAAAAAAATATTTCTAAAAATATTAAAAATGTTCCTTTCGAATTTATTTCATCTGTTTCAAATATTGGATTAGTTGAAATAAAAGATCTTTTGTGGAAGGTTTTAAATGAATAGATTTTAATCTTAAATTAGAGTATTATTTCATGAAAATTCATTTTATAGCAATAGGAGGAAGTGCAATGCATAATTTAGCAATAGCATTACACATTAAAGGATATATTGTCTCAGGAAGTGATGATTCAATTTTTGAACCTTCTAAATCAAGATTGATTCACCACGGTTTATTTCCACAAGAAATAGGTTGGAATTCTTCAAATATTTCAGATGATTTAGATTATGTTATACTGGGTATGCACGCAAAAAAAGATAATCCAGAACTTATCGAAGCACAAAATAAATCAATCAAAATATTTTCTTATCCAGAATTTATTTATGAAATGTCTAAAAATAAGACTAGAGTTGTTATAGGAGGAAGTCATGGTAAAACCTCAATTACAGCAATGGTTTTACATGTTTTAAATGATAATAATATTTCGGTAGATTATATGGTTGGAGCTCAGCTAAAAGGTTTTAACACGATGGTTCATTTAACTGACGAAAATGATTTTATATTACTGGAAGGTGATGAGTATTTATCTTCTCCAATAGATAGAAGACCTAAATTTCACCTTTATAAACCAAATATAGCTTTGTTAAGTGGAATTGCATGGGATCATATTAATGTCTTTCCAACAAAGGAGATTTATTCCAAACAATTTGAGATTTTTCTTGATTCTATAATTTCAGGGGGAGCTGTTGTTTACAACGAATTAGATTCAGAATTAAATCAAATGGTTTTAAANTGTTCAAATTCTATTAGAAAACTNGAGTATTCATTACCTGAATTTTTTATTGAAAACGATATTTCATTTTTAAAAACCGATGAAGGCAATCTACCATTAAAGATATTTGGTAATCATAATCTAAGTAATCTTTCAGGAGCTAAATTAATATGCCAATTAATGGGTGTTCAAGAAGAAGAGTTCAATAATTCTATTGTATCCTTCGCAGGTGCTGACAAGAGATTAGAATCTTTGTTAGAAATGGATGACAGAGCATTTTTTAAAGATTTTGCTCATTCTCCAAGCAAAGTTAGTGCAACAACAAATGCTTTAAAAAATCAATTTAAAAACAGAAAATTAATTGCCCTTCTTGAATTACACACTTTTAGTAGTTTAAATGAAGATTTTATTGGTGAATACCGAAATAGTTTAAAAAAAGCTGATATTAGAATTTTGTTTTATGACCCTAAAGCTGTTGCAAGTAAAGGATTAAAGAATATCTCAGTTCAAAAAATAAAAGATTCGTTCAATGATGATAGTATGATAGTAATTTCAGATTCAAACCAGTTAAAAGCTTATTTNTTTGAATTGTCTTACCAAGACACAAATTTATTATTTATGAGTTCAGGAAATTATGCTTCACTAGATTTAGAAGTAATTAATGATTTTATTAAAAATAATTAATGAATAATATTAAACATATATTTTTTGATTTAGATCATACGCTCTGGCATTTTGAAAAAAATTCATCGTTAACTTTCGATTTTTTACTTAACAAATACAATATTAATGTTGGTCTTCAGAGCTTTTTGAAAATATACATGCCAATCAACTTCTCATTATGGAATCTTTATAGAGACGATAAAATTACAAAGGAATATTTAAGGCACAACAGGCTGAAATCTACTTTTGAAAAATTAAACATAAATATTAAACCCAGTGTAATAGATAATATTTCTGACGATTATGTGAAACATCTTCCTGATAATAATTTTCTTTTAAAGGACGCTATTACAGTTTTAGATTATCTATTTAAAAAATACATATTACACATAATAACTAACGGATTTACTGAAGTTCAGAATACAAAAATTATAAATTCAAACCTCAAAAAATACTTTACATGTATTATTGATTCTGAGACAGTTGGTGTAAAAAAACCTCATTCGAAAATTTTTCAATACGCTTATGATATTTCTAAAGCAACGAATAAAAATCAATGTTTAATGATTGGTGACAATTATGAAGCTGATGTAATGGGAGCTATTAATAACGGGTTTAAGGCCATTCATTTAAATTCAAACAATGAAAATTTACATAAGGATTCAATAATTATTAATGATTTAATTTCTTTAAAAGAAATTCTTTAATTAATATTTTTTTTGCCTTATCATTTCATAAAGAATAGTTCCACATGCAACAGATACATTTAGCGATTCTATTTTACCATGTAAAGGGATTCTTATGAGTTGGTCACATAATTTTATAACTGAACTAGATAAACCTTTACCCTCTGACCCCATTACTATTGCTTGGGATTTCCCGAACTCTGTTTGGTAAATATTATTTTCTGCTTTTTCAGATGCTCCAAATATTTTTATATCATGTTGTTTTAAAAGAAATATAGCATCTTTAATGTGAGAAACTTTACATATAGGAACATTAAAAATTGCTCCAGATGATGTTTTGATAGTATCTCCGTTTACTGGAGCACTACCACTAGACTGAATTATTATACAATCAATAGCAGTACATTCTGCTGTTCTTACGATTGCTCCAAAATTCCTAACATCAGATAATTGATCTAAAATTAATAATGAAATTGATTTGGGCTTTGATTCAATTAAGTCACTTAAATCAGAAATAGTTAAGAAGTTAATAGGAGAAATTGTAGCTACTACACCTTGATGATTCTTTGGAGTTAATCTGTTTAGTTTCTCTACAGGAACGTATGAAATTTCAATTGAGTTTTTATTTAATTTTTTTATTAATTCAAATCCATTTTTATTATTTAATCCTCGTTGCATAAAAACTCTATTGATTGATTCGTTAGAGTCAATAGCTTCTATAACAGCTCTAATGCCGTAGATTAAGGTGTTTTTTTCCATGACAAGTTTTTCTAAATAGTAATTTATATTGAACTAAAGTAATAGACTAGTTTTATTAGATCCCCCTCTTTTTTTAAATTTAATTTATTTGCTTTTCTATATTTTTTATATAGTTTTTCATTAAATATCTTAAGACCTATCATTTTTTTGTGTGAAGTAGG
>JGI20160J14292_10003565_pt1 | contig 11798 bp, 5 predicted proteins | sample COG_10_FD_14292 | JGI IMG/M metagenome (IMG submission 14292) | reverse complement strand
ATATATATGTATTCTAAGTTACTATGCAATACATAGTACTAAAATAAAACATAAGTAACTAGTAATCAAGCTAATTAATTTTTAAGCTGACAGAGAAAATGATCAAAAAAGTAATGGACCACGGTTTTTCACCGCGCAATAAAAAGTGATTATCGCTTCAAAGTGAACGAACCCGCGAATACATTGCGGTCTACATCCACCACTACTTCATCCTGATAATCCAAGGTGAAATAATAAACGCCTTCACCGGCCATTTCACCATTTATATAGCCATCCCAGCCATAGGCAATGTTCCTTGTTTCATGGACAAGTTGTCCCCAGCGGTTGAAAATGGTCAATCGATAGCTATATATATTACATGTAGTTGTGGGTCTGAATAAATCATTGATTCCATCTCCATTTGGTGTAAAGACATTGCTATACTCAACATCACAATCAATGGAAGGGCATGCAATATCATCCAGATCAAAACGAATTGACTCCACCTTAGAGCATTCACCTTTGGTAATGGTAACGGAATAGCGTTGTGTTCGATCATCAAGAACTGCCCAAATACTATCTACGGTATCTCCGGTATTCCATAAATAAGTTGCCGATGAATCCGTTCCTTTCAGTAACACAGTAACCAGGTCGCAAATGACCGTATCTGGCCCAAAATCCGTCATGAGCTCGCCATTGAAAAGCACATTCATCGTATCAACGAATGTTCCACAAGCGTTAAAGGCAGCCAGCCACACTATTTGACTTTCTCCTACATCAAAGGTTCTTGAATTGCTTGAGTCCGACCAAACAAATGAAATGCCTTGTGCGGTCGGTCTTACCAGAGTAAAGCTGGCGTCAAAACAGTTAATGGTATCGGGTGGCAGAAGAGAATCAGGCAGGTTTGGAAAAAACGATACCTGAATGCTATCTTCTATCGCCCCACAATCACTAAAAATGCTTACGAGGTATTTAGCACTGGAATCAACTTCAATGAATGGATCGGTATCACCCGTGTTCCAAAGAACATTATAACCAAAAGAAACAGTATCACCGATAACAATTGACGAAGCTCCACAGACCACTGTATCCAATCCTAGTTCATAATTCAATGGTGCCAAACGAATCACTTGAACAGAGTCTGTAACCGTATCGCATACTCCAAACAATGTCACTTTCACTAAACCAGAGTCCGTGGCGATAAAAGCTGAATCGGTTGATCCATCTTGCCATAAATACGAAATCGCACCTGGCTGGTCTATATCAAACGTAAGTACTTGACCATCGCACAAAATTGTATCATCTGGAAAGCTCACTGTTTGATTGGGGAAGATATTGACCTCAACAATCGTTGTATCAGACAAAAAAGCTGAATAGGCAATATGAGTAACTGTGTACGTTCCCGGAGTTTGATAAATGTGAAATGGATTTATAAGCTTAGAAGTATCATTCACTCCTGAAGTCGGATCTCCAAAATTCCAGAAGACTGAATCAGACGATAGATAATTAGAAAAGAAAAATGAAGTATCGCCAAAGCACTTATCCAATACTGCAATATCTCCTTCTATGAAAAATGGATAAAACTGAGGCAAACCTCTATTAGAAATAGTTCCCGTTAGGCTAACGGCATTATGATCATAACCACACAATGGACCTGGATCATTCGGGAAATTAACACAGGCCAAAAAGGGGGCTGCGGCTCTACAAACATAAATCTTTCCATCAGGCCCCAATTGCAATGCTCCACCACCAGTTCCTGTATATCCGATTCCTACCATTTGCTCAGAGGCACTTACTGTAGCAGGATCACCAGAAGTCAGATCATACTGCCTAAGGTCGGCCAGAATGAAGGATTGCACATACAAGAAATTACCATTAGGCGAAAACTCAACACCATAATTAAATGTGTCCTGCAGTGTTGGCGATATTCCATAATCATAGGTCATCTGACCTGTGACATTATCAAAATCAAACAAGTGCACTTTAAATGGATTCGTTTGTACAAATTGTGCCCAATAAATAGTCATCGCAATTTTGTCATTTTGCTGAGATCCTTTTAAGTACCCAACTTGATCGAATCCTATTAATGGCAAACCCGTATTACTCAATACTGGAGTTGTATTGAGTCCAGAAGCAGTGATTTCAAATGCATAAGCTGTATCACCAGGTTTTCTTAAAGCAACCACCCAAAAATCTATATTGTTTGGCTTGCGCAAGCAAGTCAACATTTCGGTGGTTGAATCTATCAAGGGAATGTTTTTCTCAGCAGCTACTACGGCCCCTAATCCACCATTCAAAGACATATCAATCTTTGAATAGTACATACCTCCATAAAATGACTTTACTGTAAATAAATAATACTCATTTGGGTGTTCTGGTCGAGGAACGATATAAGAATTCATAGAGGCATCTCCAGGTGCCGGACCACTGGCATTTCCAATTAACCCTGTGCTATTCTGCATAGGATTATGAGATGCATCCCACACAAAATCACCTTTTGAATAGAACAATAAATTCCCAAACTCATCAGAAATAGTTGAACACCCCTCCTCCGAATACATCTGTCCATTCAGATTTGCCACCGGACCACTGGGTGTAAAATGCATCCCTGCATTCGTTCCAAAATACCACCAATCAGCTACTGACTGCCCAATAGATATCAGCGGTAAAAAGAATAAAATGATAAGCAGTTTTTTCACGGTGCGAATGTACTATCTGGTAAGCGTAAAACTTCCACGAGTTAGCTGACGGTCGGCATCTACTACTACGAAGTCCTTATATTCTACGACAAAATAATAAACGCCCTCTGCCGCAGGTTCGCCATTGATAAACCCGTTCCAGCCGTAAGCCACATTTCTACTGTAATTAACCAGCTGTCCCCAGCGGTTGTATATGGACATATCAAAGGAATAAACATCACAATCTGACGTGATACGAAATAGATCGTTGAGGCCATCACCGTTTGGACTAAACACATTGCCAAACTCCACATCACAATCAATAGATTCACAAAAAATATCACTGCTTCTAACGCGCTTTGATTCCACCTTGGCGCACTCGCCTTTAAAAATGGTGACGATGTAGTTTTCGTCTAAGCCTACTTCCGTATAAATGGAGATGGTTGTATCGCCCGTGCTCCAAAAATAGGTGGCGGTAGAATCTGATCCCGAAAGTTGAATGCTATCTAAATCACAGATGTTGGTGTCTTCACCCAATTCTGTTTTGATCTCTCCATTAAAAAGGATGTTCATGGTGTCTACAACAAACCCACACTCATTGAAAGCCGCTAGCCAAACTTGTTGGGTAGAATCAACTTCAAAACGAGGTCCAGAAGTGCTATCACTCCAGATATAAGTGACGGAATCATTCACAGGTCTTTCTAAGATGATTTGTGCATCAAAACAGTTGATGGTATCTGGTGGCAAAGGATCAAAGTCGATCTGTGGAATTAGTTCAACGATAATAGTGTCAACGAACAAACCACAAGCACTAGAATCTTGAGCAGAATAAGTTCCTGATTTTGTGATAAGCAGGCTATCTGAAATAACACCCGTACTCCAAAGAATATCAGTAGTTGGATTTAGGAGATTTTGAAGTGTGATCGTGTTGGGCAGACAAAGTGTAACATCCTCTCCTAAATCAATAGGATTGGGTACATCAACTATCACTTCAATGGTATCAGTTAGTGTATCGCACACTCCGAACACAGTGACTGTCACTAAGGAGTCGTTATAAACTTGGATTGAATCTGAGGTTGACCCTGTACTCCATAAATACGTTACATAAGGTTGACCAAGACCAAGATTTACAGTATCACCTTCACAAAGTCTGAAATCAGATTCCCAATTCTTTGATAACCTAGGATATATAAACACTGTTTGAACTACAGTATCAATAATCGTATCAGAATAAGCAATTAGCGTCACTGTATATTCACCAGTATCCGTAAATAAATGTGTTGGAGAAAATAGTGTAGAGGTATTTTCAACTCCTGATGCCGGATCACCAAAATTCCAGTTAGCAGAATCTACACCGGCTGTATCGATGAAAAAAACTGTTGAATCACCAGAGCAGATTTCGCTAAATGAAAAGCTAGCATTGAAAAAAGACTGAATAAAAGTAGGAAGCCCAAATTGGCTGTTTGAAGTAAGAACTACTGCCGTATCAATCCAATTGCATCCAACGCCAAGCACATTGGGTTCAGTTATTGCGGACAGAAACGTTTGATTTATTCGAGCACAATAGATTCTTCCATCAGGCCCCATTTGCAATTGACCACCACCTTGTCCATTATTACCAATCATCGTCTCACTGGCAGAAATTGCTATGGAATTCGCTAAGGTTAAATCGAATTGTCTTATGTCCTCTGAAGATTCAGAAGCCATATATAAAATCTTGGCATCCGATGAAAATTCAAGTCCATACATTGGATTACTTGGCATGGTCGATCCAATTTTATAATCGGACGACACTAAACCTGTAACACTGTTAAAATCATAAATAAGAATACTATCTTGCTTATCAACTGCAGCTATCTTATCACCTGCTGAATTAATTGCCATTGTGCCGTAAGGTGAAGATACAACCCAATCCGTATTGGATACTATGGGCGATGTATTCACACCAGCTGACGTAACTTCAAACGTGTAAAACTGATTCGTTCCTACCTTCTGACCTATGATCCAAAAACCACCTGGTTTTTTCACCGCAGCTAGCTTTTCGCTTGCAGTATCAGCAAGAAATACATTCTTTTCATTCACAACTACGTCTCCATTACCTCCGTTTAAAGCCAAGTCCACTTTAGAGTAGTGAATTCCGACTCCAGGAGCGCCTCCTTGATCAACAGTGAATATGTAAAATTCAGTCGAACTGCCTGGACGCGGAATTACAACAGAAGAATGAGCGGATGAAGTTGCACCTAATAAACCAGATCCATTTGGCATGAGTACATGAAGCTTATCATACACAAGTTGACCATCAGTATAGAAAAGCAGGTTTCCTTGCTGATCAGATATTGATGAACAACCCTCTTGCGTTTGAATTTGCCCATCACCTACAGCGACAGGCCCACTTGGCGTAAAATGAATACCCGCGTTATTCCCAAAATACCACCAATCAGCCGGTGATTGACATTGGCCGACAAACTGAGCCAAACAAAAAGTGATGATTAGGGTAATCCTCAAAAGCATATACAAAAGACGGATATTTTGAGATAAAGTCGCCTGAGCTAAGGGAATACTTATCGATACGTTAACACAAGTTTTTAACGCTCGAGGATAGTTGATAAATCAGAAAACTCCTCTCCTACTTCTTCCCATCGCTTCATGTCTTCGTCTAACTGGCGTTGGACATCCGCATGCTCATAGAACATATTCGGGTTTTCTTTGGCCGCATCGGGGTTGTGCATTTTTTCCTCCATGTCAGCCAAGGACTTTTCAGCCTCTTCAATCTTTTGCTCCAAATTAGACATGGTATTCTTCAAGCGCTTCCAGTCTTTCTCCTTCTCCTTGCGCTCTTTATTGCTCAATCCGCTGTTTTCTGAAGCCTTAGTTTCAACTTTCGCTTTCTCGAGCTCTTTTTGTTTCTTCTCTTTGGCTCCTTCAAACTCTCGAAAACTTTGGATCTTGTAATTGGCTAAGAAATTGTCAATGGTGCCAATATGCTCTTTTACTTTCCCTTCTTTAAATTCAAAGGTTCGGTCTGTCAATCCTTGTAAAAACTCACGGTCGTGACTCACAACGATCAATGTTCCGTCAAATGAGTTTAGCGCTTCTTTCAATGTTTCTTTTGCACTGATATCCAGGTGATTGGTAGGCTCATCTAGAATGAGTAAGTTACTCGGCTTGAGCAGCAGCTTCGCCAATGCCAATCGAGATTTCTCTCCTCCAGAAAGCACTTTCACCTTCTTTTCATAGTCGTCTGGTCCGAATAAGAATGCTCCCAATAGTGCACGCACCTTATGAATCTTGGCATTATCACCCGTAGCCGCATCTTCGATAACCTTCTCAACGGTTGACTCCTGATTCAAGGTTTTTTCTTGGATCTGAGCATAGTATCCAATTTCAACATTATGACCTATAGCTAATTCTCCTTCGCCATGCTCCTCGCCTACCACCATTTTTATCATGGTAGACTTTCCTTGTCCGTTTCTTCCTACAAAAGCAATGCGTTCACCTCTAAAAATATCAAAGTCTACACCAGAAAAAATCGTGCTATCGCCATATGCTTTTTTCGAATTTCTGGCTTTCAACACTACATCACCTGATCGTGGAGCTGGAGGAAAACGAAACCTGATTTTAGAACCATCGGTTTCATCAATATGCACCCGCTCCAACTTATCCAGCTGCTTCATCTTACTCTGCGCTTGCTTGGCTTTTGAAGCCTTCGCTTTAAATCGTTCGATGAAACGCTCTTGCTGGTTGATGTATTTCTGTTGATTTTCAAACGTGGCCTTTTGCTGGTCAATCCGCTCTTGCCTCAAGATGAAAAATCTAGAATAAGAAACGGAATAGTCGTAGATTTTTCCCTTCACAATCTCAACCGTGCGATTGGTAATGTTGTCTAAAAACATTCTATCGTGAGAGATCATCATGATGGAACCAGGGTACTCTTTAAAGAAATCCTCTAACCACATGATGGAATCAATATCCAAGTGATTCGTTGGCTCATCCAGCAGCAATAAATCTGGCTGCATTAGAATCAGCTTCGCCAATTCTACCCGCATTTGCCATCCACCGCTGAATTCAGAAATCTTTCTTGTAAAATCTTCTCTTTTAAAGCCAAGTCCCAACAGCACTAATTCAGCGCGTTGTTCAGTTTTACCATCGTCAATCATTTCAAGGCGCATGTGAATGGCTCCTAATTCATCGATAATGGCACTGTAAGAATCACTTTCGTAATCTGTGCGATCAGTCAATTCTTTTTGAATCTCTAAATCACGGTTTTTCAAGTCATTGATCTCGGCAAATGCCTTCAATGTTTCTGACCAAATGGTTTGATTGCCCTCAAAGACGATTTCTTGAGGCAGGTAGCCCACCTTTCTTCCATCGGGAATGATAACAGTGCCAGTATCAGGTTGCTGAAAATTTAAAATAATCTTCAGTAAAGTACTTTTCCCAACGCCATTCTTACCTACAAGACCAATGCGATCTCGCTCATTAATGACCAATGAAATGTCTTTAAATAGATCTATCCCGCTGAAGGATACAGATATGTTATTGAGGCTTATCAAAACGGCTGCAAAGGTACATTTCAACGCGAGCCATTTTCAGGAAGTTTTAAATAAATAACAATAGCACGAATGGCGCTATTGCTTTACCACTTTCTCTTGGAAAACAACGTCATTCACTGATTTAGCTTGAACAATATATACTCCAGCTGAAAGCGGAGAAAGGTCAAAACTCAAGACATGCGATCCAGCACTCAATTGATCTCTTCCTAAATCAGCTACTTTTCTTCCATTGAGATCCCGAATTTCAAAATTCACTTCGGCTTGCTTTTCCACGTCAAATTCAAAGCTCACAAACTCCATTACTGGATTTGGAAATACGTGCATTTGATTAGACTTGATTTCCTCAGAAATACCAACTGATTCATAATCTGGATTTGCCAACTCAGCAATCCATGACCCTGGGCGATTGTTGCCATAGCCCCAATAACCAGAAACCCAAAACTTGCCTGGCTCATCAAATTTCCGTTGAATAGCGGTATAATCTCCCCAACGCTCTTGCGCAGAATTCATAGCGTTCACAAAGGCTTCCCCCTTTTTTATCCATTGCACTGGACCATACTCTCGTTCACTATTAAAGTAAACAGCAGAATTCCCAGCAAAAGTGGAGATTCCGGTATGATTAAAGAAGATGGCTACATCTTTGTCACCTTCACTAATGCCGACAAAATCCATGTTAGGAAATCCAAATTCACGCTCAGAATCTGAAATGATATTTCCTGTAACCGATGGATTATCATAATCATCAATAATTCCATGATAGATAGCGGCAAAGCCATTTTCTGGATTTAGTGTGTTTCCAACAAATTGAATTTCCTTGCCCATTCTCACCGCACCAAGACACCTGGCATCATTCGTCCAAAATTCTTGATTGCCTGCTTGCTTTGCATAAGGTGGATGCCAGTAAGGAACATCCGTAATGGCCAACTTCACGTCAACCTGAGAAGAAGCAACATTTACATCCCCCACAGTGCGGATTAAAAAGAATGAATCATTGGTGGTTACAAACGGTCGATTGGCTACAAAAAACATGGTATCAGATTCTGGTCCCCAAGCAGTCTTAACTGGTCGCAGATATCGAAGCTTTGATCCTTCATATTCAAATCCTGTCCAAAACTTAGTAGATAAGTTTTCGGCTCCTGTAAAACCATCTTCCAGATCCATTTGCCACAGCACCGTTTCCGCGAAACCTTCTACCCAGCCAGAATCGGGATACAATTGATTTAGAGTGAGATACACACTATGTTCGTTCATCGCCAATTGTGGATAGTCGGCCCAAGACGAATACGTGAGTGGATCACCAGGGATGCGATAAGCACTCCATTCGTCCTTCGGATCATTGGTAGAAGAAAAGAATATCACTGTTTCACTTGTTTCAGGATCACGCCCTTGCCCCAACCCATCTGCTGAAAGGAAAACCAAAATAAACCGATCATACGTTGGGTGATACAGCAATTTAGGATCAAATGGAAAATAGAGCGTAAAATTCGTATCCGAATATATATTCAGAAACTGAGAAAAGCTTGGATGCTTTGAAATGGAAGAAAATAAGTAGGTATCAGCAACCACATTGTAACCCCAAACCTGTGAATTCCATGAAGCAATAAGGTTACCGTTATTAGCAATGGCCATGGCATTGTCATTCGGTGTTCCACCTGATAATGGATTTTGATTAAACCAGAAGCTGCTCGGAAAGGAAGAAGCCACTGTCAATGTATCTGAAGTATCTCTTCCACCTCTCGCATTGGGCTTTCCATATTGTTTCGGATAATCTTTTTCCAATTGAACCTTTAAGTCATGAATATGCTGCTTGGCATTTTCTCCACTAGGAAATGGTGCTTCCTTCTGTTCTAATTTCACGCTATAATCTTCCTTAAAATCCTTGGGACTTACTGTCCATCCTTTTGGGATTTCCATGTTGACTGTTTTCACAGAGTTCTGAGCAAACAGATTGAGTGGAAGAATAAAAACGAATAAAAGCAGACGAGTCATAGTCAAATAGATTTGTTGCTAAATATAAAGCTTAGACAACAGAATTGTTTTGAAAAGCAAATTCAAAACCTAAGAATTACCCTTTTGATAGTCGGCTAAAAACTGAGCCAAGCCACTATCTGTAAGCGGGTGGTTCAGCAGTTGAAGAATTGGCTTCAACGGACATGTGGCCACATCTGCTCCAATTTTCGCACAATCAACAATGTGCATGGCATGGCGAATGGATGCAGCTAGAATCTGCGTCTCAAAACCATAGTTATCATAGATTAATCTGATCTCTTCAATCAGCGCCAATCCATCCGCACTGATGTCGTCTAGTCTTCCAAGAAAAGGTGACACATAAGTTGCACCTGCTTTCGCAGCCAACAAGGCTTGACCAGCAGAGAAGACTAACGTACAATTCGTTCTTATTCCGCGTTCAGAGAAATATTTCAAGGCCTTGATACCGTCTTTGATCATTGGAATCTTCACAACGATATTCTCGTGCAATTCCGCGAGGATCATTCCTTCGCGAATCATACCTTCAAAATCAGTCGCAATAACTTCTGCACTCACATCACCATCTACAATGTTGCAAATGTCTACGTAGTGCTTCATGATATTATCAGTGCCTGTGATGCCTTCTTTGGCCATCAAACTTGGATTGGTGGTAACTCCGTCTAAAACTCCTAAATCATTGGCTTCTTTAATCTCTGCAATGTTGGCTGTATCTATAAAAAACTTCATGGAATTGTTTTCTTAATAATTGGACTCAAAGAAAACGAAATAATGCAGATTGCACGAATGAAAAGAAGAAGCATCTTTGAATCGAATCGACTTAACGAAATCTAAGGATTCTCAAAAAACTAAACTTCATAAAAGTACCTTCGCGCTTGAAAAAATCATTTTACCTCAACATGGTAATTGCTACCCACGTAATTGCGGACTGTAGTGAATAGCCAACTAATTCAGATACTACTTTGATTGCACCAATAGCTAAAAAAATACCGTTTGAAATCACCACTCATGGCGATACTAGAATTGACAATTACTATTGGATGAGGGACATGGATCGAAAAGATCCAGAAATCATCAGTCATCTTGAAGCAGAAAATGCATATACCAAGGCAAAGCTCAAGCATACAGAGAAGTTTCAAGAAGAGTTGTTCAATGAATTAAAAGGACGCATCAAGCAAACGGATGAGTCGGTGCCCTACTTGTATGATGGCTTTTATTATTACACGAGATTCGAGGAAGGATTTGAGTATTCTATTTATTGCAGAAAGCAAGGAGGTTTAGATGCAGAAGAGCAAGTTATGCTAGACGTCAATGAGCTAGCAAAAGACTATAGCTACTATCAAGCCGCTGGAAACAGCATCAGCACCAATAACAATATCCTGGCTTTTAGCGAGGACACATTAAGCCGGAGAGTCTATACGATACGTTTTAAAGACCTTACTACGGGTGAGTTTCTTGAAGATAGAATCGATGGAACAGCAGGAGGTTGCACTTGGGCAAACGACAACAAAACCGTATTCTACACGGTAAAAGATCCTGTTACACTAAGGTCTTTCAAAGTCTACAAGCATGTACTTGGTACAAAATCTTCAGAAGATGTGGAGGTTTATCATGAATCCGATGAGACATTTAATGTAAGCGTTGGTAAATTCAAATCTAAGAAGTGGCTTTACATCCACACTGGCGCCACCGTATCGGATGAATACTTGATCTTAGATGCTGAAACTCCAAATGGAAATTGGAAAGTTTTTCAACCTAGAGAGAGAGATTTGGAATACGGAATTTCTCATTTTAACGGTGAATTTTACATCCTGACAAACAAGGACGATGCAACTAATTTCAAATTGGTAAAAACACCAGAAAATAAAACTGGCCTAGAGAATTGGAAAGAAGTAATTGCACATCGAAAAGATGTGTTTCTTGAAGATTTTGACGTTTTCGAAAATCATTTGGTTCTAACCGAGAAGTCTAACGCTCAGAGTGCTATTCGCATTATCAATTGGACCACAAATGATGATCACTACATCGCTTTTGAAGAAGAAGCATATGCGGTTCAAAGCTCCATAAACCCTGAGTTCAAAACCCAGAGTCTGCGCTTCAGCTATACGAGTATGACAACGCCTGCTTCAGTGTTTGAATACAACATGGAGACGAAGGACAGAACACTATTGAAGCAACAAGAAGTGTTAGGTGGATTTGAAAAGGATGATTATGTAGCAAAGCGTATCTGGACAACCGCGCGTGATGGAGCGAAAGTTCCAATGTCTTTGGTCTATAAGAAAACCACTAAAATTGATAAAAACACTCCACTATTATTATATGGGTATGGTTCATATGGAATCACGATTGACCCTTCGTTTAGCCCATCTCGCTTGAGTTTATTAAATCGAGGTTTTGTGTTTTGCATTGCGCATATACGTGGCAGTCAAACCATGGGAAGAGAATGGTATGAAGACGGCAAGATGCTGAAGAAGCAAAACACCTTCAACGACTTTATTGACTGCGCAGAAAACCTTATAGAGCTTGAATATACATCTTCCGAACATCTTTACGCAATGGGAGGAAGCGCAGGTGGTTTGTTGATGGGGACAATTGTCAACAT
>JGI20160J14292_10003564_pt1 | contig 11799 bp, 6 predicted proteins | sample COG_10_FD_14292 | JGI IMG/M metagenome (IMG submission 14292) | reverse complement strand
CAATAATAACATTGGCTAAAGGTCCACCATCTTTCATATCTATAGAGGTGTCATATCCTGTTAAAGACAAACCTGTAATCGTCGCTCCTGACTGTTTTTTAAATTGTAAGGCAGTACCACCAACAGTAGAAATTGCGGTAATATTATTGAATTTTGGATTCCCATTCACTTTATCTCCTTCAAAAACAGTAGAAAAACCTGCAATGGCATGAGAAATATAGGCATTATCTACTGAACCATTCCATCCTTCTGTCCAGTCTATAGAATCGTCTTCGTTATTTTCTAAGTATGAGTTTGTTACTGAAACAGTTCCTCCAAAAAATTCGATTCCATCATCAGATCCATTGATAACCGCTACATTACTTATTGAGGTTCCTGAACCAACAGCATACAAAGAAATTCCGTTGTATTGAGAATCTGCATTAATCTGAGCTCCTGTTCCCTTTATGATTAAATAATTGATGGATCCTGAATTGTCAGCATCATTCGAGCCTCCATAAATAAAACCACCTACTTCTGCTTGTGCATCTACACCGGCAGATGTGGTAGCATCTCCACAAATCGTTAATCCTCCCCAGTCACCAGGGTTTCCCGAAGCTGAAGACATAAGAACAGGACTAGATTCGGTTCCTTGAACATCTATTTTACCGCCTTTAAGAACAGCAATGTATACATCGGTTCCACCGTTTGATGCTTGAATTGTTGTTCCTGCAGGGATGGTTAGTGTAACTCCTGATTCTATGATAAAAGAAGAATTTAAGTTGTAAATTGTATTCGCATTCAAAGTGAAATTTTCATTCAAACTTCCATTCATTACTCCAGAATTTAAGTTTTTGATAACTTCCGAAACCGGTTCTTCTATAATGATAGGTGGTTCATCACTTCCACAACTGGTAGTTAATGAAATTAGTACGAATGAAAATGTTACTGTACTTAAAAATTTAAAAATTAATTTTTTCATTTTTTTTATATGTTTATTATTTATTTTACAAATAAATTACCTTATTGTTTAGTTTTCTTTACTTGATTATGAATAATATGTTAGTTTTTTTAATCAATTTGACTCTTTTGTTAAGAAATCGTTAATCGGTTAAAAAGTATATTTTACACTCAATAATAACTGACTTCCCTTCCTATAAGATAATACTGTATGATTGATTTCCTCATTTGTAATTAAACTTCTAACCAATTGGGTTTGTTTTATTTCTGGATTTAATAAATTACGTCCCACCAATTTTACTAGCAAGTTTTTAGACAATTTTTTGCTAACTACTAAATCTAATGTTACAAAGCCTTTTTCTATAATTTCATCATTATATAAGGTAGCGCTGTTAGAAAAATCTTCTGGGGAGCCCAAAGCAAATGTTTTGTCTGAAGCATAGTTTCCCGTCAACGATGCTGCAAACTCTTTTTCTTGATTATTAGTGTAACTTAGAGAGCCATTCACAATAAAATCTGAGGCTCCTTGTAAACTAGAGGATGTGCTATTCTTGTATTGAAAATCTTTTAACAAATCCTGATTTAACCACATTTTGGTAATATTCCCTGTGATATTTAGAATACTTTCTTCTTCTTCATTTTTTAACAAGGCTGTTTTTGTTTCTAGTTCTACACCATATACCGTTGCCTTTTCACCTGTATTCGCATAGAAAAAATAACCCGAAGAACCTCTTGTTTGTGTTAAATTTATTGGATTGTTAATTTGCTTATAAAATGTTGTTGCAGAGAATACTTGCCCTCTTTGAGGAAACATTTCATATTTAAGATCAAAATTATAGATTTCTGATCTATTCAAATCTGGATTCCCCTTCGTAACTCGCCCAGTTGGAGAAACATATTCAAAAGGAGATAATTCTTTGAATTCTGGCAAGGTTTGAGTGATGCTTGATGCAAAACGTAAATAGGTATTTTCTGCTACTTCAAATTTTAAATTTACACCTGGGTATACTCCTTGATAAACTCTATTCAAAGACCCAATTCTTCCACGTTGATTTGCCTGGTCATAGAAATTAGCAACATCCCAGATTGCATTGATTTCATCTCTTTCAAAACGCAGACCAACATTACCAGAAATCTTATTATCTAATGTAAAATCAAAGTTGACAAAACCAGCCATGATCGATAAATCTGCTTCAAATCTATCTGCTGGAGAAGTTCTTAAAATTAGCCCGTTATTAAAGCCCGTTGAAGTAAATGTTGATGACAGTTGATCTATAGATGGGGCCGTAATTCCTTTTGCTTTCACCCCTACAAATAACGATTTAAAAGTTCTTTCTTTATACCTATAATTTACTCCGTAGTTTAAAGAATACGGTTTGTTATCATCTTCATCTTTTATCCCTAAGGCCCACTTGTTCTCTATAAAACCATTGTATTCTGTATCTTGAATCTTTTGGCTAGATTTTCTTTGTTGGTAATCTCCGACATGGGCATATTGAATGGTTGGCGAGCTAGTAGTATCTAAAATATTTACCTCATTTCTTATTCTATTTGGTTCTTCCGCCAAAACAAAATTATATCCCCCTGCCCAGTTTAAAGTATTGTTTTCATTCCATGAATGTTTTCCTAAAATTTGGTTCACAAACAGGGTGGTTTGTCTAAAGTTTTGATCCCTTACAAAAGCTCCATCTTCTTGTGGGTCTTGGTCAAAAACATATCCAAATCCATTTCTACCTTGTTCGTATAAATTGTCTTCAGACTTATTTACGAAAAGGGTATTGTATCTAATTTTATGAGTATCATTTAATTTGATTCCAACATTGATATATCCAGTAGTATTTGTTTTAGTAATAAAACTTTCTACATCATTTGAAGCGGCTGTAACTCCATTTGAAAGGCTTATTGGTCTCGAAACAGCAGGAAAGGCTTTGTCTAATACATTCGATCTAAATGCTCTAAACACACCCTCTTGATGTTCAAAAGATTTAGAGTGAGAACCCATAAAAAAAACAGAGACCTCTTTTTCAAAAACATCAAACTTTCTTGCGGCAGAAAAAGAACCATTATAGTTAACAGGAGTTGCAACTTTTTCGGTATCCCAACCTTGGAAGGTTATTAAATTTTGTAATGCATATTTTTTTTGATGAAACCCAGAGGTTACGTCATTACTAATAACGGTTCTTCTGAAGGAATCTGAAACTCCCAAAACATTCGTATTAGATCCACTCGCTAAGGAAATAGAGTATCCTTTTTTAGTGTATTCTTTTGTATTTACATCAACATTACCAGAACCTTGATCTGCATAATTTGCTGTAGCATAGGTTTTGCTAATTCCTACATTTTTAATACTATTTGTTGAAAATAAATCTAAATTTATATTTTTATTTTCAACATCATCAGAAGGAATTGGCAACCCATTCATCGAAGTTGATAGATATCGATCTCCTAACCCTCTTATATATATGTTTCCAGAACCTTCACTTTTAGTAACTCCAGAGATTTTAGTGGTTGCATTTGCCGCATTTGAAACGCCAATCTTTGATAATGTTTGAGCTCCAATACTTTCTTTGATAACAACTGCCTTTTTTTGTTCTAGCAATAACGCAGATACAGATTCTTTGGAGGTAGAAGACTTAATAACCACCTCTTCTAAAGAAACTCCCTCTTCTGCAGACATTACTTGGTTGACTGTCATAGGCTCACCTTCAATTACAGTAACTAATTTTTCAACTGTTTTGTATCCTAAAAAACTAAAAACCAACACTTGATCACCTGCGGGTACACTTATCGTATAATTACCATCAAAATCAGTGGTAGTTCCGATGGTAGTTCCTTTTATTTGAATATTAGCAAACGGTAATGGCTCGTTATTTGTCTCTTTGTCGGAGAGAAACCCTTTTATTGTTCCTTTGCTCTGTGCAACAACAACTTGAGCAATGACTAAAAAAATAATACTTAAAAATTTCTTCATTATTGAATATCTATATAAGATGTAAAAGTCTATTGAAATTGTAAACTTTGTGTTATTTGTAGATTATGATTAGATTATGGAAATATTAAGTAACTGTTAAATAGGGAAAAACAATTAACAGCTTGTTAACACAAAGAAAATATTAATTTAAAATCCCTAGTATAGGTTTGTAATAATCTTAAGAGATTTAAGTGTCATCATAAATTTATTAGTTTTTGTCGACTATTTTATATGACCAACTGCCTCTGGCCAAGGCAGTTTTTTTATTTGTATTTTATTAATATTTGATTAACATTTACTTAACATGGGGGTTGGTTATTTGCAGCGACAAAAACTAATACTTATGAATTTATCTTTATTGCGCACTACAGCAATATCAATGTTTATTTTTGCTTCCCTAAGCATGAATGCACAGAACACAAATGCTCCAAAATTTGGAAAAGGTTTATTTAACCTAATAGGAAAAGACAGTACTTGGTCTATGAAAGTTGGGTTGCGATTTCAAACGCTCGCAACTTCCAATTGGGATGCCCAAAATGGACTTTCAAACCCGGCTTCCTCTATGATGATTCGAAGATCTCGATTAAAATTTGATGGATTTGCCTATTCACCAAAATTAAAATATAAAGTAGAATTAGGGTTGTCAAATAGAGATCAATCAGGAGCTTCTCAATATACAAGTAATGCACCAAGGCAAATTCTAGATGCTGTCTTAAAATGGAATTTCTCTGGAAATTTCGTTTTGTGGTTTGGACAAACTAAATTACCTGGAAATAGAGAACGTGTAATTTCCTCTGCCAATTTACAACAAGTAGACCGCTCTTTACTAAATAGTAGGTTCACTATTGATAGAGATATGGGGATTCAATTAAGACACCATTTCAACCTAACAGATACTTTTTTAGTGAAAGAAATTTTTTCGATGGCACAGGGTGAAGGTAGAAATATCACCAAAGGAAACTTAGGGGGGCATCAATACACAACTCGTTTGGAATTATTTCCTTTTGGAGATTTTGCAAGTAAAGGAGATTACAAAGGAAGTGATCTTAAATTTGAGCAAAAACCAAAATTATCTCTTGGATTTGCCTATGATTTTAACAACAATGCATCCAAAACAAGAAGTAACCAAGGGTCTTATATGGCCAACGATGTGGGTTATTTCTCTACAAATATTTCTACTCTTTTTATGGATGCGATGTTTAAATACAAAGGTTTTTCTTTGATGGCTGAATATGCAGATAGGAAAGCAGATGATGTTTTTGCAAAAAACTCTGACGGATCTTTAACCGGAGATATTGTTCAGGTTGGTAATGGTTTAAACCTTCAATCTGGGTATTTATTATCGAAAACTGTGGAGGTTTCGGCGCGTTATACAAACATTTCTTTGGACAAAGCAATTACTGGAAAAGGAGCTGAAAATCAGTATACATTAGGTTTATCTAAGTATATTTCTGGTCATAGTTTGAAAGTTCAAACAGATTTAAGTTACACTGATATTGGTTTTAAAACAAATCAATTATTATACAGAATTCAAGTAGACATCCATTTTTAGAAAAAATAATAACACAATGGTAACATAGATGCTATTTTATGTCCATAAATTTGTAAAACTTAATTTAATCAAAACAAAATGGGAGATCCATATATTTTAATGTTAGTCGCTTTGGCTGTTTTAGCCATTGTAGATTTAGTTGTTGGAGTTAGTAATGATGCTGTTAACTTCTTAAATTCAGCCATCGGCTCAAAAGCAATATCAGTAAGAAATATTATGATTATTGCAAGTTTGGGAGTGTTCTTTGGCGCTATTACTTCCAGTGGAATGATGGAAGTAGCGCGTAAAGGGATTTTTAATCCTAATATGTTTATGTTCCAAGACATCATGTTCATTTTTATGGCGGTAATGATTACTGACATTCTTTTATTGGACGTATTTAATTCTCTTGGTATGCCAACCTCGACGACAGTTTCTATTGTATTTGAATTGTTAGGTGCTGCTGTGTGTATTTCATTACTTAAAATATCTGCTAATGACGCTGAATCATTCTCTGATCTATGGAATTATATCAACTATGAAACTGCTGCCAAAATTATTTTTGGAATATTACTTTCTGTTGTGGTCGCATTCTCAGTTGGGGCAATTGTTCAGTTCTCTTCTAGGTTAATTTATTCATTTAATTTTGAAAAAAGAGCTACCTATATTAGTGCCCTTTTTGGAGGCTTTGCAATTACTGCAATCACCTACTTTATCATTATTAAGGGAATGAAAGGAACTCCTTTTTATAAAGATGTAAAGTTTTTAATTGAAGGCAATACATTGGGAATAATCGCAGGGAGTTTTATCATTTGGTCTGTCATTTCACAGCTATTGATAAAAATCTTTAACATTAATATTTTAAAATTAATTATTGGTATTGGAACCTTTTCTTTGGCAATGGCTTTTTCTGGTAATGATTTAGTAAACTTCGTTGGTGTCCCAATTGCAGCATGGAATTCATACCAAGCATGGGAAATTTCAGGAGTAGCTGCTGATGCTTTTTCTATGGGTGTTCTTGCTAAAAAAGTACCTTCTAATATTTGGTTATTATTAATTGCAGGAGCTATTATGGTAATTACTTTATGGACGTCCAGCAAAGCTCAAAATGTTATAAAGACAGGTATTGATTTATCTCGTCAAGGAGAAGGACATGAGAAGTTTCAACCAAACCCATTATCTAGAGTTGTCGTTCGAGCTGCAATGTCTTTAAACAAAGGAATTGGTTTTATTGTTCCAAAATCAACACTAAATTTTATAGATTCTAAATTTCAGAAACCTGTAATAGAATTACCAAAAGACAAAACGTATGAATTGCCTGCTTTTGATTTGGTAAGAGCTTCTGTTAACTTGATCGTAGCAGGAATCTTAATCTCTATTGCTACTTCTATGAAACTTCCATTATCAACTACATATGTAACCTTTATGGTGGCCATGGGAACTTCTTTAGCGGATAGAGCTTGGGGTCGTGAAAGTGCCGTGTATAGAGTTGCGGGAGTGCTTAATGTTATTGGAGGTTGGTTTTTAACTGCCATTACAGCATTTTTAGCTGCTGCTTTAGTAGCATACCTGATTAGTTGGGACATGGTTATGATTCCAATTTTATTGGCAATTGTTGCTTTTCTAATTGGTAGAAACACCTTAATTCATAGAGAAAAATCTAAAAACGTTAAAAAAAGAGAATATATAGAAAGATCTGAATTAATCACCATCAATGGAGTGATAGAAGAAAGTGCAGATCATATTTCTGAAGTAATAAGTCGTGTAAATAAATTGTATTCAAATGTTGTGAATGATTTGGCAGAGCATGACTTAAACAAATTGCGTAAAACAGACAAACACGTTAAAAAATTAAATGATGAAATAGATGGATTGAAAGATGGCGTTTTCTATTTTATCAAATCTTTAGATGAAACTTCTGTTCAAGCAAGTAGGTTTTATATTATGGTTCTAGGGTATTTACAGGATGTAGCTCAATCTATTAGTTATATTTCAAGAGCAAGTTATAAACATGTAAACAACAACCACAAAAACTTAAAGAAAGCACAATTAAAAGATTTAGAAAAAATAGATAATCAATTGTCTTCTATTCTTTCTAAAGAAGCTGCTATTTTTGAAAATAGAGCCTTAGACAATCTAAATGAACTCTTGATCGAAAAGAACGAATTACTAAAAAGTGTTTCTTTGTCAATTGAGAGTCAGGTGTCTAGAATTAGAACAGATGAAACAAGTCCTAAAAATACAACACTCTACTTCAGTGTTCTTTTGGAAACAAAAGATTTAATAAAAGCGTTGATGAATTTATTAGAAACGTATGAAGAATTTCATTTAGGAACAAAACAAGGCAATTAAAACCTTGTTACAAAACAAAAAAAACCATGAAATTCTTCATGGTTTTTTTTTGTAATTATGTTGTCCCGTCCTGAAATAGCGATACACTAAAACTATAGTGTAATGAAAAGATCAGAAAATTCAGGGTATGTAAAGCGTACCCAAAAAGATTACTCACTTTCTTTTAAGTTAGAAGTAGTCCAAGAAATCGAGCAAGGATTTCTAACTAGAAGTCAAGCACGAGACAAATATGGCATTCAAGCAGGCTCCACAATAACCAGATGGTTAAAAAAATATGGTAACTTTGACTGGCAACAACAAACACCAACAACGATGTCTAAAACTCCTGAACAACGTATTTTAGAGTTAGAACAACAAGTAAAACTTTTAGAAAAGCAGAAAGCAAGAGCAGAATATCTTGCAGAACGTGCAGATAAAAAAGTAATTCTATTTGACATGATGGTCGATATGGCTGAAAAGGAATATAACATTGATGTCAGAAAAAATTACAAACCCGAGTTGTTGACCGCTTCAAAGAAGCACACCAAGAAACAATAGTTTCTACCTGTTATTTACTCGGGATTAGCAGACAGGTTTATTATAGATCCATACAGTCCAAAAGACAGAAACAACGTGTGGTCGAAAAGGTAATAGCATTAGTGCAATCCATTCGCGTAACTATGCCGAGGCTTGGAACTCGAAAACTTTATTATTTACTAGAAACACAATTAACACTTTTAAATATTGGAAGAGACAAACTATTTAGAATATTAAGAGCCAATCATTTACTAATAAAACCAAAAAGGAGTTATCATATTACAACAGACTCACATCATCGCTTTAGAAAGCATAAAAATTTAGTAAGTACAATAGAAATTGAAAGGCCAGAACAAGTTTGGGTTAGCGATATTACCTATACAGGAAACAGAAAAAATCCATCTTATCTTGCCTTGATTACAGATGCTTACTCTAAAAAGATTGTAGGTTATAATGTGTCTAATAGTTTAAATGCTTCTGGCTCAATATTGGCTTTGGAAATGGCAATTAAAAGTAGAAAATATAAAACTAAAGAGTTGATACATCATTCTGACAGAGGTTTGCAATATTGTGCTGATGACTATCAAAAAACATTAAAAGATAACTTTATAAAACCAAGTATGACAGAAAAATACGACCCTTATGAAAATGCTATTGCAGAACGCATAAACGGTATTTTAAAACAGGAGTTTGCTATTGCAAAACATAATCTTGATTTAAAATTAAAAACTACTTTAATTAAAAATGCAATTAAAATATACAATACACAAAGACCTCATTTATCTAACAATATGCTAACTCCAATACAAATGCACAAACAAAATAAACTCAAAAGAAAACAGTACAAAACAAAAAATCTGAACAATATTAATATTGTTCAGATTTAATTTATAAATTTAACCCTTTAATAATCTGTATCGATTATTTAGGACGAGACAACCCTTTATCTTTTTATGAGAGCATTGAAACCGCTCTTTTGAGGGAAGCAATAAAAACATCAATTTCTTCTTTGGTGTTGTAAAAAGAAAAGGAAGCTCTGATGGTTCCAGGAATTTTGTAAAAATCCATAATCGGTTGCGCACAGTGATGTCCGGTTCTAACAGCAATACCGAGCTTGTCTAAAAGAACCCCAATATCATAGGGATGAATTTCTCCAACATTAAAAGAGATGACCGCTGTTTTTTCTACAGTTGTGCCGTAGATTTTTAGGCCTTCAATTTTTAATAATTCTTCTGTTCCGTATTCTAAAAGGTCGTGTTCGTAAGAGGCAATATTTTCAAAACCTACTGCATTCATATAGTCTAAAGCCGTTCCAAAAGCGATTCCTCCACAAATATTTGGTGTTCCCGCTTCAAATTTATGAGGTAAACCCGCGTAGGTTGTTTTTTCAAAGCTAACGGTATCGATCATTTCTCCGCCACCTTGATAAGGAGGTAGTTTTTCTAACCATTCTTTTTTACCATACAATAAACCAACCCCTGTAGGACCGCATAACTTGTGGGCAGAGGCTACATAAAAATCAACATTTAACGCTTGTACATCTGGTTTAATATGAGGGGTTGCTTGAGCTCCGTCAATTAGAACTGCAGCACCAAATAGATGCGCTTTTTCAATAATTTCTTCAATAGGATTTACAATTCCTAGAGCATTAGAAACGTGATTACAGAAGACAATTTTTGTTTTTTCATTGACCAAACGATGATACACGTCCATTTGCAGAGAGCCATCTAAACTCATTGGAATGACCTTTAAAATAGCACCTGTTTTCTCACACAACATTTGCCAAGGAACAATATTGGAATGATGTTCTAAAGCCGACACAATAATTTCATCGTCTTTTTGTAACAATGTTTCAAACCCTGAAGCCACCATATTGATACTATGGGTTGTTCCTGAGGTTAGTATAATTTCGTAAGCATGCGCTGCATTAAAATGTTTTTGAATTTTTATACGGGCTTCCTCATACTTATCTGTAGACTCTTGACTTAACGTGTGAACACCTCTATGAATATTTGCATTGAAATTGCTATAATAATCAACAATAGTATCAATAACTATTTGCGGTGTTTGTGAGGTGGCGGCATTGTCAAAATAAACCAAAGGCTTGCCGTTTACCGTTCTATTTAGAATTGGGAAATCTTTTCGAATTTTATCAATATTTATCATACGAATCGAATTTATAATGCAAAGATAACGGTTGATTTTTTAAAGTTTTCAAAAAGACAATATGATTTTCTTATTTTCGCATAACTAAAACCTTATGATGAAGATTTTTAAGAGAATACTCCTTTTATTAACGGTAATGATTACCAGTACCGTCATTTATAATTATCCGAAATTAAATATTTTGGCAGGATATTCTGCAAAAAACACAGCTTCTTCTGTTTTTTTAGCCAACAGGAGTCTGGCTTTTACAGATAGTACCGACACTAATTTTTCGTCAGTTTATTTAGCCTCAGATAAAATTGATTTAGAACACAAAACGGCAAGTTCCTCTGTGTTTTGCTTATTGTCGAGAAAGGCCATTTATAGAGAAGGACTAGGAAGTGTTTTAACCCTAACAGATATAGATGAAACATCCGTCTACTCTAAACCTAATAGATCGCTTTTGGATACCACAAATTTGTACCCTTTTTGGAATGCATCTCAAAAAGACACGGTATTTGCAAACATCAATTATAAAAAACTAGATAAAACAATAGATGTTCTTTGTGAAACCTCTAATACAAGAGCTGTTGTAGTTGTCTATAAAGACAAAATTATTGGAGAAAAATATGCGAGAGGCTTTCATCAGGAGTCTAAAATTTTAGGGTGGTCGATGACTAAAAGTATTTTAAGTACTGTTTTTGGAGTGCTGCAGTATCAAGAAAAATTAAACGTACAAGACAAAGCACCCATAAGATCTTGGCAAAATGACCGAAGAAAAGACATCACCCTTCACAATTTATTACAAATGAATTCGGGTCTTGAGTGGGATGAAAATTACGATGAAATTTCTGATGTTACTAAAATGTTGTTTTTAGACCATGATATGAGTAGAATGCAAGAGTATAAGCCTTTAGTGGGTAATCCAAATGAATCTTGGAATTATTCTTCCGGAACCACAAATTTATTATCCAGGCTTTTAAGGAATCTATTTAAAACACATCAAGAATATTTAGATTTTTGGTATTCAGATTTAATTGATAAAATAGGGATGAGTACCATGGTTTTAGAGGCTGATTTAAGCGGAAACTATGTGGGTTCTTCTTATGCCTGGGCTACGGCAAGAGATTGGGGTAAGTTTGGGCTTTTGTACCTTCATAACGGGAATTGGAACGGAGAACAACTCTTTGACAAAGATTGGGTAGATTATGTAACGACACCAACCCCCGGATCAAATGGATTGTATGGCGCACATTTTTGGTTAAATAGAGAAAGCCAATTAAAAAACGTCCCAAATAACATGTATTGCGCCCATGGGTATCAAGGTCAAAGAGTCTATGTGTTA
>JGI20160J14292_10003563_pt1 | contig 11801 bp, 9 predicted proteins | sample COG_10_FD_14292 | JGI IMG/M metagenome (IMG submission 14292) | reverse complement strand
TCTGACATTTTTACAGTAATACTTTGACCGTTATCAAGCTCTATCACTGCGAAGATTGCTCCATCATCTGGACCCCCAATCTCTTCGTATTCGTTTACGATGACACCCTTTATGTTTCCTTTGGGTGTTGATACTGTGCATCTTCTTTCTTTTTCTGACATAAATAAGGTATACACAATATATTATAACGATAAAAGTCCAAAGTTAACTTTTAACTTTAAATAGACTTTACTTTAACTTTTGTGTATCATATTAGATGAGCAAGAGAAAATATGTAAAGAGGTCTGATTATTGGAATAAGTTTGAGTCTGATAAAAATAAAGATATTTCAAGTTTAATAAATGTAAAAGACTGCGCTCCGGCTTCGGCTGGCGAGCCATATTATGTTGAAACTTCTGCTTCATGTTTAAGTCGGTCGGGAAAGGCAAAAGAATCGTCTTACTCCAGGGGCCCAAATGCAGAATCTAAAAATGGTGCTAGGTTTGCTAATATAAGAGGGGGTTTACTTCCTTATGTTTATGGGGTTGATGGAGTAACTGTTAGGGACTCTATTGAGCTTTGTCAAAAGGCCTACGCTAATATAGCTGTATTTAGGAACGCCATAGACGTTATGTCGGAATTTGCAAACTCAGATATTTATTTAGAGGGAGGAAGCGCTTCTGCTAGAGATTTTGTATATAAGTGGTTTGATAAAATAAACTTATGGAATCTTAAGGATCAGTATTTTAGGGAGTATTATAGGAGTGGTAATATATTTCTTTACAGAATTGATGGAAAATTTTCCAAAAAAGATTTTGATAAAATGAATAAAATATACGCTTCGGATTTAGCATTGAAACCCGGTAGAATACCTGTTAAATATATACTTTTAAATCCTTATGATATAGTTGCAAAAAAAGGATCTTCGTTTCAAACTTCTGTTTATGAGAAAATACTTTCAGAGTACGATTTAGAAAGGTTGAGGAACCCAAAGACCGAGTATGACGAGCAGGTATTTAAGTCTTTAGATGAAGATGTACAGTCTAAGATAAAAAACGGTCAATACAATTCAGATGGGCTGAGTATAAAGCTAGATCCTGGGTTTTTAGTTTACTCTTTTTACAAGAAGCAGGATTATGAACCTTTTGCTATTCCTTTCGGTTATCCTGTACTTGATGACATTAACTTTAAGATGGAGTTGAAGAAGATTGATCAAGCTATCTGCAGGACTATAGAGAATGTCATACTTTTGATTACCATGGGCGCAGAGCCAGACAAAGGAGGGTTGAACCCAAAAAATATGGAAGCTATGCAAAACCTTTTTAAAAATGAAAGTGTTGGGCGAGTACTTGTGAGCGATTATACTACGAAAGCAAATTTTGTTATTCCGGACATAAGTAAGGTTGTTGGTCCTAATAAGTATGAGGTTGTTAATAATGACATTAAAGAAGGTTTACAAAACGTTATTGTTGGAGACGAAAGATATAGTAATACTCAGGTTAAGGCGAAAATATTTTTAGAAAGATTAGAGGAGTCTAGAAATGCATTTATGAATGATTTCCTTCAACCTCAAGTAAAGATGATATGTAAAAATCTTGGATTCAGAAAATATCCTACAGTTAAATTTCAACAAACAGATATAAAGGATGAAGTTCAACTTCAAAGAGTTGCTACTAGATTAATGGAACTTGGAATTATTACTCCAGAGCAAGGGATGGATGTTTTGGAAAAGGGATTTTATCCAAAAGGAGACGAGTTGGTTCCAGCTCAAACAAAGTACGTAGAGCAAAGAAAAGATGGTTTGTTTAATCCTATTGTTGGTGGAGTGCCTATGATTGCTCCAGAGGTAAATGAAGCAGAGCATGTTGTTAAAAATGAGGTAGGCAGACCAGTCGGCACATCAGATATACCCCAAGAGAACAAAAATACCTCTACCGCATTGTATTCTGTGAAAAGTATACAGGATGTTGTTTATACTACGGAAGCTATTAAGAAAGAGGGTTACAAAAAAATGAGGACAAAACTTTCCAAGAAATCTTTATCCAAACAAGAAAAATCTATGATTGACGAGCTCGCGGCTTCTATAGTTGTTTCTTGCGAAAAGGGTTCCTGGGCTCAAAAAATGTTTGAATGCATTGATAACCCAGGATTACTTTCTGAATTAAACACTATTCCTGAGGTTTTAGATAGAGCTCAAGAGCACCAACTAGATGATTATTCCGCTGCGCTACTTTATCACAGCGACAAAGATATTAAATAGAATCGTAGTCAGCTTTGCTGCAAAATTTTGTTAACTTGGTACCGTCTTCATCTACGGCCTTCAATGCGTATCTGATTGAAAGCTTGCCGGTTTTAGTTGTTTTTTCGTAGGCATGCTTTGATACGGAGTTTGCATCAACTTTAACTTTTTGTTTCTTTTTTACGTTATAAAATTCTATTTCTTTCATATTTTATGATACACTTATTATTGTATTTTTGGTTGGTTTTGAGTGATTTGTTTAAAGATTTTTTGTTTTAATTCTTCATTCGAATTATACCATTTATACATGATATCAGCCCTTATTTTAGATATTTCTTTTTCTATATTGAAGATTGATTCTTCTATGTCTTTTATAAACTGCTCGGAGATATTTTTGAAATCTACGTCAAGTTCTAGTGCCGCTTTTAATATTCCCCAAAAGTCGCCCTTCTTTTTTCCTTCAACTGCAGCGCGATATAGTTTGTTTCTGTTTTTTATTTCTTTTTTATCCAGATCCTTGGTTTTATCGGGATGCGTTTCTTTCACAATCTCGCGATATAATTCTTTTGTTTCTTCGCTAGTTTTTTCTGGTAATTCTTTTTCTTCTTGTTTATCTTTGGTTTTTTCAGACAGGGGGGAAGATATTTTTTTGTCGCTACAATATTGAAACATTGCTGATATAAACTCTGATCTTGCTTGGTCGTATTCTTCGCAAATTTCTTCGTACTCTTCGCTTAGATATAGAGCTTTGTGTTTTAATTTTTTAAATTGTTTGCTGAGTTTTTTTTGATCGGTATTATTTGATCTTATGTTTATTTCGTTTTTTTCTTGTTCAAACATTTTAATTACAACCTTTCATACTTTATATTACACAAAAAAGGCGGCCCAGATGGGCCGCCCAAGATAAACAATCTTGCTCGAATTATAAGGAACCAAGTACTTCGATTGTATAGCCGGTTGATGCAATATCGTCCGAAAATACAAAAGTAGCGGTATGATTTCCAGTTCCATCTTCATCTAAGCTAACAGACTGAAGCATGACTCCAAGAATTGGGTCAGTGGACGTGGAAGACTTGAGGATACCAACAACTTTTGGTGCGTTTGCTCCGAAGTCGCGACCAAGGTCAACGGTCACAGAGCTTACTGCGTCTCCGCTTTCCCAGATTTGCTTGCTAGCAACAATAACATCGTTTGTTGAGATGTCTGCTGCAAGACTGGAAACCTCGAAGTCTGCTGTGAAGTGCAAACTAGAAACGTCTTGCTCTAGATCGTCGACATCAACCTCTCTCTGAGCCTGAAGGCTGGAAACGTCGGTCTCTAGCTCGTTGACATCAGTCTCTCTCTGAGCCTGAAGGCTGGAAACGTCGGTTACAGCTGTTCCACCTTGACTTGATTGGTCTGCAGCCAAGCTAGAAACATCATAGTCGCGCTTAAAGTGTAAGCTCGAGATGTCGCTCTCATCAAGAAAAACGCTACCGTTTTTCCCTTTGATTTTGAACTTGTTTGCGTCGCTAGATACAATGGAGATATTGTCTCCATTGATCTGTAATTCCTCGGTACGGAATATTTTAGCCATATCTATTTATACATTCTAAAAACTATCTTGGGAACTAAGCTAGAGGCGTATTGGGCTATCATTTACACAAGAATCTTACGAGCAAAAATAATTTAAAAATATTTTTTTCAAATGATGGGGATACGCCATAAAGTGAACCACAAACGTATCTTTGTTGATCATTCTTGGTTCTGTGTTGAAGGTGTTCATTGGAAAGATTTTTGTATTAAAATTAAATCCGTCAACTTGTTTTAATATTTTGCATAATATTTCTTGATCTCCTCCGCTTGCGTACAGATAGGACTTGTCTCCGTCAAAGTTTAGCCATTTTGTTAGTATGTTTTTTGAGTATTGGTGATTCATGAAGATGAGCACTCCGCTGTTTAGGCTTGAGCCTTTTGGTAAATTTTTATTATTAGAACCTATGTCTTGACAGCCTATGATTTTCTTGCAAGGAACGCATTTTTCTAATATATCTTCAATTTTTTTATGAGGGTTAAAAATTATTGTATCTGAGTCCATCCATACAATAGCTTCATGGGAATCTATGTGGTTTAATAGCGCTTTAGCCTTTGACCAATTTGCACTTGTTTTTGGATCTAGGTTTTCTCGATAAATGTAAAATGTATAACCTTGAAGTTCGCAGTATTCGCGAATGTTTTTTTCAGAGTATATTGCATAGTCTGCTATTTCCTCTGTATATAAACTGATTATTGCTATTTTTTGTCCGGGGTTATATACGCTGAATTTATCTTTTGGTATCAAGGGTGTTGTGATTTGTTTTGATACGTGATGCAAAAAATCGTGATCTTTAAAGTTTACCCACTGGTCTGTGATGTTTATTAGTTGCAATTGCTTCTTTGAGAGGGTGGGTTCTTGCGGGGTTATTGTTTTTTTGATTTTGGATTTTAATTCTAATTTATATTTCGTCCACCATTTCTGTATTTTCTTTGTATAATCTTCTATCCACTCCTGGTTTTCTGATGATTTTTTTAAGTCTTTATGTATATTTTCCCAGCTAGCGCACTCAATTAAGGGATGTTCTTTTCCTAGTATTTTTTTCCAGCATTCGCTTTTTTCTATAATTGGGATAGAGCCGACTTCTAGCGCCTCGTAGAGTCTAAACGTGTCGACGCTATAATTACCCTTTGGGCAGGGGGCGAAAATTGAGTCTTTGAGTATTTTTTTATACTCTTGTGTCGTTAGGCTATCGTTTGATTGCCAGCTTTCGTTGGTGTTGCAAAAATATTTTCCTCCGGTTTTTTTTAAGGAATCTATCATTTTTGATCGGTTTCCTTGTTTGTGGATTTGACCCATAAAGCACCATATGTATTTTTTATTCATCGATAAATCCAGATTTATATCCCAGAGGAATAAAGGTTACGTTATCAGCTTCGGCGTCTTCTCGATAATACTGCCTAAAAACATGGTTGAAATTTTTATAATAATCAATTTCTGCATGACAATGTTCGTCGCTTACATGTATTAGGTTGCAGTTTTTGCCTTTGAGTTTATCAAAAAAACTTCGTAGGGAATTTTGGTGGTTCAATATTTTTTCTGAAACACTTTTGGGATATTGCCGGACATGCTCTGTGGATGTAGAATTGCTGTAGACGTATGTTGCTCCTGGTTTTATTAGGTCAAGCCCTTCGTTGTATATTACTTCGGGTTTATCGAAAAGATATAAAATAAAATCCTCTTCGAATAAATTTTTATTTAAAAAAACCAAACAATTATTTTTGTTGATTTTTAGGGCTTTATGTTTTTCTTCTGTTTTGGAGTTCCAGTGCTTTACCGATTGATTGTTGTAAAAGTCGGCCTTGTCTTGTTCATATGTTTCTAGTGAGAATTTTTTTTCTAAGTTTCTGAAGAGTATATGATTTGATGGGCCCGTTTCTTTATAGGTGCTGAATTTTGGGTCTTCGCTTAACTGTTTTCTGATTTTATTAAAAAATTCTTCATTGACTCCTCTATCTGTCATCTTTCCGTCGAGAAATTCGCTAACTGCGTGCATATAAGAATGAACGGCAACATAAAAAAGGTCTTTTCCTGATTTTCTATTAAATAAATTGTGGGAAATTGCTCGCTCTAGCATGGGGTTTTTTTGTATGCTTAATATAAAATCCTGCGAGAAGTCTATGTTTTGAAATGTAGGTATGACGCACTCTGTGTTTTCTGAGATTATTTCAGATATAGGTGTGTCTATGTATCTATCGATATCTATATACATTCCCCCTTCTTTGTATACCTTAAGAAGTCTCCATAAGTCTGTTTTTTCTGTAATTTTTTTATCTTTAATTAATTCCCAGCTGGACTTTCCGATGTTATCTCTGATGTATTTATTTACGTCTTCGTCGTCACTCACTTCTATATCCCATTCTGGATTTAAAGTTTCTAGGTTCTTGGCTCCCTTTTTTATCATTTTAAAACTAGAGCTTAGTATGTTTTTGTCTTTCCAGGATAGGTGGATTTTCTTTGGTATTTGATTCGATGAAATAGTTTGTGGGTTTGTATTACGAAGATTCTTTTTTTGTGTCTCAGAGAATGTTTCTTTTGCAAACCTTAAGTCTGAATTTTTGTCTATTTCTGTATTTTCGTTTTCCTCGTGAATTTGTCTCGTCATGGGTGGGTATAAATGGTAGACGCTATTTGGGTCAGAAAAAATTTTATTATTTGAGAAGAATTTTCCCATAAAAATATCTTGGGCTTGTTTTTTTTCTAGATCAAATCCAAATTGATCTAGGTATTGGCACATTAATGAGGCTCCTTTTTTACTTATTATATAAGACTGTGCATTCATATGCCAGTAATGATCGTCTTTCGTGAAGAAGTCGTTCTTTTTAATGTTGTAAAAGTAATCATTGTACCTATGTAAGGCTTTTGTGTAGAGCGGCTTATTCCATGGTTGGCACCCACCAAGGTATATTAAGTTGTAATCTGTGGGTAGGTTTTTGGCAAATACATTATCCCAGAAAGATTCGAATCCTGGCTCGAAAACAACATCGTCTTCAAGTATCAAGTAGTTTTGGCATGAGTTATCTTTAACTAATTTCTTCCACAGCCTATAGTGGCTAAGCGAACAGGCTATCTCTGCTTTTGTAATCTTGCTTAGGGATTTTTTAAATAATTTTTCAATCTCGTCAGTTGATTTAAGAATATTGGAATCAATCGCAGAATATCTATTTGCGAATATAGGAGAGTTTTGTAAGAAGTGGTTTAGTCTATCTCCTCTTCTGTCTAAGTTTATAACAAAAGTTTTGTCTATATTTTTTAAAGATCTGTTCATGTTTGGGTCTGCCTCAATACCAATAATGTCGCTGATTTCCCCATTGCTTCTCACGAACTCAAATATAAAGTCGTCAATTACCCCTTTATTGAAGTTCTTTGATTCTATTTGTTGTTTAAGATATTTTTCTGCATGATATTTTTGAGGCGAAAGCTTTATGCTTGAATATCTTGTACAGTAAGACTTTAGGGCTTCAGGGTTTTTAATTATTGCAAATCTATCATTCAATCCTCCAAAGTTTCCATAATCTATTTGGGGAAAAATATTATATCTAGGGGTCCATAAATCTTGATCTTCGGTTAAAAATTGAAGATTTATTGGATGAGTGTGAAAAAGGTCTGATCTTGAGAGAATAAAATAATCGTAATTGTATAGCTCATTTTTAAAATTGTTATAAAAATATTCTAGGCCGTATATTTGTTTTATTGAGTTGGATATAGATTTTAGTTCATCACCCTCCTTCCATGAGCCTCCCTTGCTTAGCAGCTTTAGGGATAGGTCGATTATATCTTTTTCTGGGTAGTTTGATTCATTGTCGTAATATATGTTTTTGAAATCAATAAATTTCTCTATACTTCTGTAGTCAATGTCTTGAGGTTTACCTTCCGTAGATTTTTGCCTAGGGTTTACGAATTTTGTGTTTTTACTTGTAGTTAGAAAAAAGTCTATTTTTGGTCCTTTAAGCTGTTTGAGTACATTGTTTTCTAGAGCCCAGAATTGTTTTTGGTCAAAATTTTTAACCTGACCAAAGAATATGTAAGCTATTTTAATCATTTAGTAGGATTTTGTATTTTTCTACGTTTTCTTTATTGTATGGGCTAAACTTATGAAACAGCACTGAGCAATCTTCTTTGTATTGGTTGATTGTTTGACTGTGGTTAATGAAGGCTGATTTTATTTGATTTGCGGCCATTTCTATATCAAAGTCAGGGTAATAGTAACCGAATTCCATTAGTCTTTTTGAATTATGTATAAGGGGTAGTCCTAGGTATAATGCTTCTAGGTGGGAGTAATTTAATTCGTTGTATATTTGGTGGCTTAAAATAGTTTTTCCGAACTTAGCGCAAGCTTCCATTTTTGCCCACCTATTGTTAAAAAAAAGAAAGTCTTTTCTTTTAGATATGTCTAGCATGTTTACGTATTCAGTTAGATATTTTCTGTCACGTATTTTTTCACAGCAAAAAACATTTGCAGAATTTATTTCATTACCGAATTTATGCTGAAAACATTCTATTATGGACAGGGGTATAAGGCATGTCTTTGTGAAGTTTTTATTGGGTTCAAAGATAGATATATTCCTGATCAAGTCTTCCGAAAAGTGAGGGTTTAGCTTTTTATCTTTAAGTTCTCGTGTTTTGATTTTTATGAAGTGCGGGTCCCATATATAGGGGCAAATTTTTACCGCATCTGTTTTGTAGTAAGTTCTGAGGTAAGGGATTGCAAAGTCGTAGTGAGGGGATGTCCAGACTTCATCTATATACTTGTGTCTAAACAGCGGGGACGATTCCGTGTGTCTTCCGCAAATGCCGTGATGTATGTCATTTAGCAGTTTGTTTCCGTAGTGAATTAATATACATTTTATATTTTTATTTCTTGATTTTAGTATGTCAAATATTTCCTGTGGTACGTCGAATCCTGCAATAATCAGTAGATCAATATTTTCAGATTTATCTTTGATTAAATCTTTAATGTCCATGGCAATGTGATCTTTACCGGCCCCAAATTTAGGAGGCTCTGGAGTTATATAAAAGCAATCGTGTCCGCACTCTTTTAGGATTTCATACAGGAAAACTATATTCTGTTGCATGCCGTTTGCCCATATAGCGTGGGACATATTTATTGTGATTCCTATTTTCATGAAAATAAAATTTTATAATTTTCGATATTGTCCTTGTTTTTTGGGGAATATTTATTAAGCAGGACTTTATTTTTGGTTTGATACTCTTCGAGGTTTTCGTCGTGAAAAATGATTGCGTTTGACAATTGTTTTGCTCCGTCAATTGTATTGTAGTTTTCGTAAAAATAACCAAAGTCTTTTATGAATTCTGAGTTATGGATTAGTGGTAGGTTGAAATATATAGCTTCTAGGTATGTATAATTTAATCCGTTGAGTAGTTGGTTTGATACTATGACATTCGACTCTTTTGCGAAAATCTCAGATATGTTTTTTCTGTAATGAAACATAACTTTTTGATCTTTTTGTATATTCGTTTCCCACATTAATGACCTGAAGTACTTTTTATCAAGGATTCTTGAGCAACAATATACATTAAGTTTTTCGAAGAGATTTTTTTTATTATTATAAAGTTCTTCGCATATTAAGATAGACGGGAGGCAGTGTTTGGTCATATTTAGATTAGGCTCTAGTATGCCAATATTTTTTTCTGAGCCTTTTTTATAAAATGCAGACAATCCTTGTTGGTTTAATATGCTTTCTTGTTCTTTAATGTATTTGTCGCTCCATATATAGGGTAAGATTTTTACATTTTTATTGTTGTAAAAGCTTTTAAAGTATTGTCTGGAAAAGTTGTAGTGCGGAGAAATCCATACCTCGTCAACTTTGTAGTTAGGTATGCATCTATTGTCCCACGAAGACTGTTCTATGTCTGCAAGTAATCTGTTTCCGTAATGTATGTGAATATTTTTGAAATTTTTGTTTTTTGTGTTTAGTGAATCTATGTCCTTGTTTGAAATGACCCATCCTGTTTGCAAGCAAATGTCTATGTCTTCTTGATCTTTGATCTCGTGTTCCTCCATGATTAGTATGTCGAGTGGTGGATCTTTGCATTCATCTATTTTATGGTTTACTACTATAAGTGGCTCATGATCAAGGTCTTTGATTAATTCTGCCAGTGTTATAATGTTTTGCTGTAGGCCATTACAGAATATTCCGTTTTTAAAGGATGCAGTTAATAAAATCTTCATGATATATTTGTTACACAATTAAGCTTTTGGGTAAGCTAAATAAGAGATAAAATAATTGTTATTTGGTACGTCATCCGAGAACTGTATAGTTGCTCCGCCTGATGAAGATTGTATTATTTGATGCGATATTATTGGTGAGCTGCTTGTTGATTTTATTGTTGCTACTATTGAAATGTCTTCCGTTGAGAAAGGAGTGTCGAATACTATATTTATTTGATCTGAATTTGGAGTAAGTGGTAGCGTATCAGCTTTTATTTGAAGGAAGTTGAAGTTGCTATTTATTGAGTCTATGTTTGCTTGACTAAGTCTTTGAGATATATTTACATCAAGGAAAACATTTTCTTCCGTTATTTTGTCGGATAGGTCGAATGTAAATTCTGTTGAAGTTATATTTTTTATGTTGTATGCATACATGATTTCAGAATCTTGTGGTTGCCTCAGGTTGAATAATATGGTTGGCCTGGAATCATTCANGGGAGAAAAGTTTATATCTTCATATAAAAAAGTGTAACTAGAATTNNCTGGGATTAACTCTATNGATGTATTAAATTCCGAAGTTTGGGAGTTGAAGTTGACAATTATATTATTGTCTCCAATGTACTCTAATATGTTTTTATTGTTGAGAAAAATTTCTGTATCTACATCAAGTTTTTTTAGATAAAGATTGTCCTGGTCGAGCAAGAAGCTTGGGTTTTGTGTATCTTCTCCCATTATAAACTGGTCGAGGCCTAGTTTTTTTACGGGGTGAGGACTTAAGGTTAAAAAGTCCATTATCTTGTTTTGTATGTGACCGCGTATTTAATGTTGAAGCCGGATATAGTAAAGGGTCTTTTTACATATATTTCAGATGCCTCATTGTGAGATAGTCTTACTCCCATTTCTGCATTTAGCTTGATAGGGTGTGGCTCTGTTTCTTTATTCATATAGTCTCCACAGTGAAAGTACATGGGGTAGTTTGATTCATTAAATATTGTGACTGACTCAACCCCTTGATTGTTGAAAAGATCTGAATATTTGTCTAGTTTATAATAGTTTCCTTGAGAATGTTGCGGATTTTCGAATCTCAATGCTATATCAGTGTCTGTGTGGAATGTACTGTATTGTTGCGTGCATCTGTTTTGGTTTGCATTTTCTGCATGTATAAAGAAATCGGGGTGATTTTTTTCTGGCTCTAGGGGGCTTCTCCTTGAGTTAGGAAAGTATGACTGAAAGATTTCATCTTTTATGTCGATGTTTTGACCATAGCATAATTCTTGTTGTGGACCGTACCTGTCTTCGTCAGAGATGCTTTCTAGTAGAATAAAGTCTTCGGTTATTTCTTGGGATATCGTCTGGGTCTCTGATTTTTTATAAAAGTCATCTCTTAGGCTTTGTAGCTCTTCATGTATTCCGCTTAATATGTGCTTGTCTGAATTTTCTCCTACTAGCTTATCGCTTATTTCTTCTAGTATTATTTGAGATTGGTCTGACTCGTTCGAGAGTGTATTTATTACTCCGCTAAGTAGGGCGTGGGTTTTCTGGTCATTATTGATTTCCTGTATTAACTCTAGCTCTTGTTTGATGCCAGAAAGAAGCTCGTGAGAGTGTCTTTGATTGCCGGTCGATTCTCTTAGTATATCTTGCGTTTCATCAGATTCCTGAGTTACTGTATTGATAACCCCNCTAAGCAAAGAATGAGCATGAGTATCACTNTCTATCTCGACGTCTACNTGAATCGATTCCAATTCTTGTTTGATTCCAGAAAGAAGCTCGTGAGAGTGTCTTTGATTGCTGGTCGATTCTCTTAGTATATCTTGCGTTTCATCAGATTCCTGAGT
>JGI20160J14292_10003541_pt1 | contig 11851 bp, 8 predicted proteins | sample COG_10_FD_14292 | JGI IMG/M metagenome (IMG submission 14292) | reverse complement strand
TGCCGCCCTGTATCGCCGGGCACGTCGGCGCCGACACGGCTGCTGTGATGCTGTCTGAGCAACCCCATTTGAGTGAAAAAATCTCACTCATCATCGACATTGGTACGAATGCGGAAATCGTTCTGGGGAACAACACAAAACTTTTAGCCTGCTCCAGCCCGACCGGGCCAGCGTTTGAGGGTGCTCAAATCAGCTGTGGACAACGGGCGGCGGCGGGCGCGATCGAGCGGGTTCGAATCGATCCCAACACGCTGCAACCCCGCTACCGAGTGATTGGCTCGACACTTTGGTCGGATGAGGATGGCTTTGCGGATACCACGGCGGACCTCACCATCACAGGCATTTGTGGATCCGGCATTATCGAAGTGATCGGCGAGATGGTTTTAGCGGGTATTTTGTCCAGCGATGGCGTGATCCAGGCAAGTGCGGCTGAGCGCAGTGACCGGATTATTCAAAATGGCAGAACCTTCGCCTATGTACTCGTACCCGGGGACAACCCGGTCATGATTACCCAAAATGATGTTCGTCAAATTCAATTGGCCAAAGCGGCACTCTACGCGGGTGTTAAATTATTAATGGATCGGTTTCCCGTTCAAGGCGTCGATGAAATTCGTATTGCCGGCGCCTTTGGCAGCAACGTCGATTCAAAATATGCCATGCTACTTGGACTCATACCGGACTGTGCTTTGCCCCACGTTACCTCCGTCGGTAATGCCGCAAGCACAGGATTGCGGATCGCGCTGCTCAATCAGGAGAGCCGAGTGGACCTTGCAGCCCTTGTTAAACGAGTGGAGAAGGTTGAGACCGCAGTGGAACCCGCATTTCAGCAGCACTTCATCGAGGCGATGGCCATCCCCCACAAAACCGATCCGTTCTCATTACTCTTTGAGCAAATCGAGCGTCCACCGCCCATTGCGGCAGAACCCCTGATTCGACGACGGCGGAACAATCGACCTCAGGCCTCATCCTGACTGGCAAACCCGAATTCGCTGGCAGCATCCCGGAGCCAAGCCCACAGATAGTCTGCAAAGCTTCGACGCAGAATCAGCTCAAAGGTCACCTCATTCATGCGTCTCATCACAACCTGAGCTTGTGCAAACGTCGTGGTAACCACCTTACCAACTGGAAAGTTTTGCAATCCGACATCGTAGGACGTCGACTTCATCAAAACTTGGATTGCGCTGTCACCCTGAACCACCAATACCGTTTGGCCACCGCTCACATCCACCAAGGCAATTTCCGCGCCACCAGCGTCCCTGAGATCGGCTTCAGCCTGTGCCAGGTCGTCTAATGGCAAGGTTAATAACCACTCATCTGGCCCCAACCAACGGATGCAGAGGGCTGCTCGCACGCTCGACGTTAATGGGGCAATCGGCAGGGCAAGCCCAAGGCTTTTCACCACTGCCGCGGACAATGTTTCAGGCGGGCCACGAAGGATTAAGTGTCCATTGATGCGTTCTGTCACCGTGATTGGCGAGGGCCCAGAAATGGCGCGTCGATCGCCGCGCACCAAGGGCGAGGCGGCACGATCTGATCGATGACCCGGCTCAGGCATCTGGTGATATTCCGCAGGCAACTCATCTCCTGCAGGCTCTGAATTAGACATGCTGGCGTGCTCCTTCAGGGTCATAGAAAACCGGCGACCGAAGCTCAGCTTTCTCCCATCGATCCGGGCCGACCGAAACCTCAACAATCTCTCCGTGGCGATCGAGCCCACCTTTTACCAGCGCTAAAGCGAAACTGCGCCCGAGCACAGGGCTGTCATAGCTCGACGTGACATGTCCCACCATATCAGCCGGTAAGGACTGGGGCCGCGCAAACACGATTTGCGAGCCTTCCGGCAAGACACAGGACGGATTGAGGGGGGACAGGCCCACAAACTGTTTGCGCTGACCCCGTAGACAATCGGCGCGCATCATTCCCCGCTGCCCAACAAAGCTGAACTTTTTACGTTTTGCCACCGCCCATCCCATACCAAGATCTTCTGGGGTAACCGAACCATCTGTATCTTGACCGACGATCACAAAGCCTTTCTCAGCGCGAAGCACATGCATGGTTTCGGTGCCATAGGGCGTTAAATCAACCTCAGCGCCAGCCGCCATCAACGCCTGCCAAAGGGCGAGTCCATCGTTCGCGTTGACGTTAATTTCATAGGTAAGTTCGCCCGTAAACGAAATCCTAAATACCCGAGCGGGCAGACCGCAGACGAGCCCTGCCCGCCAGTCCATGAACGCAAAGTCTGTAGGACTTAAATCTATATCGGTCAGGGGTGCGAGCAAGGAACGCGATTCTGGTCCAGACAGCGTAATCGTCGCCCAATGATCCGTCACCGAATTAAAAAACACCTTGAGCTCTGGCCATTCTGTTTGATGCCACAACTCTAACCACTGTAAAACGCGTGCGGCGCCACCGGTTGTCGTGGTCATTAAAAAATGATTCGGCGCAAGACATGCGGTCACGCCATCATCCATCACCATGCCGTCTTCACTGCACATCAATCCGTAGCGACATTTTCCTGGCGCCAGCTTCAGCCAGGCGTTGGTATAAATGCGATTGAGAAATTCTCGGGCATCCGGGCCTTGTATATCGATTTTTCCGAGCGTTGAAGCATCTAATATGCCGACCCTCTGTCGCACGGCCAAACATTCGCGCCGAACGGCGGCCTGCAAGGTTTCATCACCCCGCGGAAAGTACCAAGGCCGCTTCCATTGCCCCACATCTTCAAAAGCCGCACCCTCGGCCTCATGCCAAGGCTGCATTGCGGTGTAGCGCTTGGGTTCGAAAAATTCACCCACATCTCTGCCCGCCATTACACCAAAACTTACCGGTGTGTAATTCGGCCGAAACATCGTCGTGCCGGTCTCTTTAATGCTTTGGCCCAAGGCTTTTGCCGCGATCGCAACACCGTTCACATTCGATAATTTACCTTGGTCGGTCCCAAATCCCAGTGCGGTGTAACGCTTGACGTGTTCAACACTCTCGAAGCCTTCGCGGGTCGCGATTTCAATCGCAGCCGCCGAGACATCCAATTGATAATCGACGAACTGGGGCGGTGCCTTGGCCGTCGGCAAAGGATGGGGCACCTGAAACAAGGCCTGCAACGCGAAGCCGATGCTTTCGCTACCCGATATTGCAAGACTTTTCGGCGCGTCGAACCCCAGTCTCGATAGCGCTTGGTGCGCTGCGATCGCGCCCTGCTCTAAACTTTCGCCCAAAGCAAACTCCCCGGTCACAGCGCCAGCAAACAACAGTCGCTCGTGATCAGGATTCGGTACAAAGCCACAAACATCTTCGCGCCAAACCGGCCGATGCCCTAGATGAGCCGACAAATGCACAACGGGTGAATAGCCGCCAGAGCTTGCGATGACATCTGCTGCCAGCTTTCTGACCGGACCCAATCGAGCATCAGCTTGGGCATCAAAATCGCAAACAACAGCCGCTTTAACCGAGGCGCCACCCACCACGTCAACGACCACTGCCCCCTGAATGACCACCACGCCAGCTGATTCTGCTCGTGTAACCAGGCTCGACGTTGGGGCGGCGCGCGCATCGACCACCGTTGCACTGCCTGTCCCCGCCGCCAACCAATCGATTGCAGCCTGATAGCCAGCGTCGTTATTGGTCGCGACCACTAAGGCATTACCGGGCCGAACGCCATAGCCTTTCAAATAGACTGATACAGCGCCTGCCAGCATACAACCCGGCACATCGTTGTTGGCATAGACCAGGGGCCGTTCATGGGCACCGCTGGCCAGCACCACTTCCCGGGCCCGAATACGATGCATCCGCTGCCGGGCTAACCCTTGGGTCACGGTCGGCGCAAGATGATCACGACAACGCTCGACCACTGTGACGAAGTTGCCATCGTGAAACCCGGTCGCCGTGGATCTCAAGAGGACCTCAACATTGGCCGCAGCCCTCAGCGCATGAAGCGTTGCCTGAACCCAAACACGCGCCGGCGCGTCGTCAACCTGATCATCGCTAAAGCGCAGCCAACCGCCCGGTGTGGGATTTTCATCAACGATGATGATCCGAGCACCAGAAGGTTGGGCCGTCAGGGCCGCTGCAAGGCCCGCCGGTCCGGCACCGATAATGAGCAGGTCACAGTGCCGATTGATCTTGTCGTAGATCTCAGGATCGGGTTCGGTCGGCGCAAACCCTAGACCTGCCATTTTACGAATCACGCGCTCAGCCGCATGCCAGACTGGCTGTGAATACATCATCGTTTTGTAATAAAACCCGGGGGGCATCATTTTTCCTGCGAGCTTGCCAACCATCGCCATCGCATCCCACTCGAGGCTGGGCCAACCATTCGTCGTTCGACAGACCAGACCCTCGTAGAGCGCTTGTTCGGTTGCTCGAACATTTGGCACCTGGGTGCTCGGCGTGGCACCCACTTGGAGTATCGCGTTGGGCTCTTCGACCCCGGCGGCTATGATCCCCCGCGGCCGCCCGTACTTAAAACTGCGACCGACGATTTTGACGCCATTCGCCAACAAAGCCGAGGCCAATGTATCGCCGCGAAAACCTTGCAGCGTGCGACCATTAAACGTGAACGTTATGGGCACATCCCGATCGATTAGACGACCCTCTGCAATTCGATTAACTTGTTTCATTGCAACAGCGCCTCATCTTTGACCGGTTGCGCACCCATCGCATAGGTTTGCTCGATGTCGTAGGTCACCGTATCTCGCACAACATTAAAAAACCGCCGACAGCCTGCCGCGTGATACCACATTTCATGATGCCGTCCACGTGGGTTTCGACGAAAGTACAGGTAGGTGCCCCACTGCGCATCACTGCAGCTTGCTGGGTCTTCTGGGCGCGCAAGATGGGCCTCCCCGCTGTAATGAAACTCGGGTTCATCTCTTAATTCTTGGCAATAAGGACAATGAATTCTTAACATGCTGCTCTCATAAAGATCTAATGCGCGACGCCGGCTGCACCGTGCTCATCAATCAATGCGCCCGAATAAAATCGATCCAGCGCAAAGGGTTTGGCCAAAGCCGGAATCTCATCACTCGCCAAGCAGTCCGCAAAGACATGGCCTGAACCCGGCGTTGCCTTAAAACCGCCGGTTCCCCAGCCGCAATTAAAGTACAGGTTTTCAACCGGCGTTTTGCCGATGATGGGGCAGGCATCCGGCGTTGTGTCAACAATACCGCCCCATTGTCGATTCATCGGGACCCTTGAGAACATTGGAAATAATTCAATCATCGCAGCAAGGGTATGCTCAATGACGGGCATCGAGCCTCTCTGACCATAACCGGTATAGCTATCAATACCCGCACCAATCACCAGATCGCCTTTATCGGACTGGGAGACATAGCCATGCACCTGATTCGACATCACGACGGTATTCAAAATGGGTTTGATCGGCTCCGAGACTAAAGCTTGAAGTGGATGCGATTCAATGGGCAGCTCAAAGCCGCCGTAACNGGCGAGCACACCCGAATTGCCCGCGACCACGCAGCCNACTCGGCCGGCATGGATCACCCCNTAGCGATCGGTAACCACCCCCCGNAGCTGATCGCCTTCAAGCTCGAAGCCGGTCACAGCACACGCCTGCAACAGATCAACCCCCAAAGCATCCGCAGCGCGAGCGTATCCCCAAGCGACCGCGTCGTGCCGCGCAACGCCNCCTCGCGGCTGCCAAGAGGCGCCTAAAATGGGATACCGCCTAGCACTTGTAATATCGATATGCGGCACGATCTTTTTGACACCCGAGGCATCCAAAACTTCGCCGTCAATGCCGTTCAGCCGATTAGCCGAAACCCTTCGCTCGATATCGCGCATGTCTTGCAGGGTATGGCCAAGGTTTAAAACGCCCCGCTGCGAAAACATCACGTTGTAGTTCAGCTCCGTTGAGAGGGTCTCCCAAAGCTTCAACGAATGTTCATACAGGTGCGCCGCTTCATCCCAGAGATAGTTCGACCGAACAATGGTCGTATTGCGACCCGTATTGCCGCCGCCAAGATACCCTTTTTCGATGACGGCGATATTGGTCACATTGTGCACCTTGGCCAAATAGTAGGCCGTTGCCAGACCATGTCCGCCGCCACCGACGATGATCACATCGTAGTGCTTCTTAGGTTCAGGGTTACGCCAAGATCGCTGCCAATTTTGATGATGCGACAAAGCATGCCTGAATAAACTAAACGCTGAAAACCGTTGCACCTAACCCTCGCCTAACCCTTCCGGATGTTTCGATGCGTCTTGCTCTGCATCATGGTTTGCCAAAATACCAAAAGACGTCTCCCGCCTGGCGAAGGCCAAGGCCTCACTGGCGATGTTTGGAATCAAACCGGTTGCTTCCTCTGTGAGGACTAAATTCGATCCCAGGGTTACCCGCAGCGAGCGTTCTGATTTCGGCGATAAGCTCATATATTTCTTATACGTGCGATTAAAATGTGCGGTCGACTCAAAACCACAGATCGACGAAATATCGACGATTGAGCAGGTCGTTTGGCGCAACAGCTGTTTGGCCCGTTCTAATCGAACCTTTAGGTAGAACCGAGAGGGCGTAATGCCTAGAAAATTCAGGAACAAGCGCTCCAACTGCCGGCGCGAAACCCCTGAGTAGGCGGCCACGTCAACCAGATCGATCGGCTCTTCGATATTAGCCTCCATCAATTGCACCGCACTGGCCAATTTTGGCTGACTCGCAAACACATTATTTTCCATCCGCAACCGCTGTGGCTCCTGGTTGTCCCGAATGCGGTCGCACACGAACATATCCGATATCGCATTGGCTAATGGCGCTCCGTAATGATCGGCGACCAGATGCAGCATCATATGCAGCGCGACATCGCCGCCGGTACAGGTGATTCGGTCTCGATCAAAGGTAAACAGATTGTTGTTACAAAAAATTCGCGGGTAATCCTCCTGAAGCGCAGCGAGACACTCCCAATGCGCACTACAGTTATAACCATCGAGTAGGCCCGCCTGGGCAAGCACCAGCGGGCCTGTACAAAGACCGCCCATCAGCACATTGCTCGTCGCGCGTTTTTTCAGCCACGCAAGGATCTCGGGCTCGATGTTGTCTTTAACATTCACCCCAGCCACCACAATGATGAGATCTAAATCCCCCACATCATTCAGACACGCATTGGGCAGCATGCTCGTTCCACCGCTTGCGGTCACCGGGGCAATCGCCGGCCGAATCAACTGCCAGTCGTAGAGCGCTTCACCCGTTAAGTGATTCGCCATCCGCAAGGGCTCAATGGCTGACGACAACGCAATCAGCGTGAACTGTTCAAGCGGCAAGAATCCAACCTTAAAGGTGCGCTTCGTGCGCCCATGAAGTTGCACCACCTTTGCCATCAGTTGTGCGCCCCAACGTCAGCTTGAAACCATTTCAAGAGCGGGGTCTCTCATTGTCCGGATCCAGCACGGGTGTACTACCAACAGCCTCGACACGAATCGGATAATGCTCGCAGAAGTACTCCAAGAGAAAGGTTTCACCCACTTTGGCGCGATCCGCAGGAAGATATGCCAGCAAGAGATTGCGGCCCAAGGAAGGTCCATAGCTGATACTGGTACTAAAGGATCGTCGGCCCTTTGCGTCGATCACCACAAGACCCGTATCCGCATCCAAAATCGGCCACTCCCCAACCGGATAGCGTTTAATGCCCTCGGCATCCTCATTAGCCAACATCACCAGCGTGCAGAGGTAGCTGGTTTGCTGATCCAGCTGGCGCTGAGCCAAGTAGGCCGACTTACCATGAAAGGCTGCTTTTTTGACAACAGATCGTGCAAGGCCCGCCTCATAGAGATTGAAATCGGTTTCAAGATCGGCATTTTGTAACCTGAGACTCTTTTCTAATCGGCGACTATTGGCATAGGTCTCGACCCCAATTGGGACAACACCCAGCGCAAATAATTGATCCCACAGATCCAGGCCAGAATCAAAATCAAAATACAGTTCAAACCCTTGCTCACCTACGTAAGAAATTCTAAAGGCCCAAACCGTGATGCCCGCGACCTCGAAGGCCTTCGCCGTCGCGAAGGGAAAGTTTTCAGGACTGATTGCATCCGGCGACGACATTAGTTTTGACAAGGTTTCCCGGGCCTTGGGACCCCAAAGGCCTAAGGTGGCCAAGCGATGGGTTTGATTTAAAAGCGTGATGTCCGCGCCTCGAGCCACCGCCATGCGCTGAATCCAAACCAAGTCTCGGTGACCGGTATCCCCCCCGCAAATCACCCGAAAGGAGGTCGCATCCAGCCGAACAATTGTAAGGTCGGCCTTAATACCACCATTTTCATCCAGAAAATGGGTGTACACGCCCTTCCCAACCGGCGTTGGACCACCCACTCGCGCGACGGATAAATACTCCAGCAAGGATTCGGCGTCCGGCCCAGCAATGTCATAAATCGCAAAATGCGAGAGGTTGATCATGCCAACGCTTTCGCTTAACTCAAGATGCTCGGCGTTGGACACCTCCCAGAAATGACGACTGTCCCACTCATGTTCCCGAGCCGGCACCCGATCTCGATATTTTGCAAGCAAGGTTGCTTCGTTGGCGCGATAGCCATGGGCCCGCTCCCAGCCTTTGATTTCCATAAAGTAGCCCCCGAGGGCAACTTCACGCTCATAGAAAGGACTCACAAACCGTTCCCGGCTGGTGGCAAACGGCTCGCGAGGATGAACCGCCGGGGTGTAGACTTTTTGGGCAATCTCAGCGCAACGACTTTCAACAATATCGTCTTGTTTTTGATGCGGATAAAACCGGGCAATATCGACACGATGGGGATCGAGCGCCGGTGTCCCTTCGGTCATCCAGTCCGCCACGACCTTGCCCACACCCGGACCATCTTTAATCCAAACCGCCTCGGCAAACCATAATCCGGCCACTTCAGGTGACTCACCAATCAAAGACCCACCGTCTGAGGTGACTGATAATAACCCATTAAAGCTGTGTCGCTCCTCCCAACCCAGCTCGCCTAGAATCGGCGTCATCTCAATGGCTTTTTCGTAAGCGTCCATCACTTGATCTAAGGTGAGATCCCGCATCGACGGCGACATTCTGGCCGTCTCCGGCGCTGCAATATCTCGAGCATGGACCAAGCGAGGGTGCTCTGTTTCATAGTAGCCCCACTCAACACGCCCCCCCTCCGTCGTCTTGGGGTCTCCGGTATCCCGCACATAGCTGGAGTTACCTTGATCTCGAAATAGTGGGTAGACGATTTCTTGTCCGCTGCCGGTCAATTCATCATATGGCCCAAAAAATAACAGAGGGTGTTCGAGGGGCATCAAAGGCAATTTCGAGCCGACTTGATCCGCAAGCAGCGGCCCCCAAATTCCCACGGACAAAACCACTTTCTCGGACGCTATAAACCCGCGCCGGGTTTCAACCCCGATGACGCGCCCCGCGTCCACCACAATCTTCAATGCCGGCGTATTGGGGAAGGCTTTTAACTTACCGCTTGCAACGGCTTCATCCACCAAATCGCCCGCAACTTTTTGCGACCTAGGAACCACCAAACCGGCATCCGGATCCCATAGCGCACCCTGAATCTGATCCTCCGCCAGGAGCGGGAACTTGGCTTTGGCTTCGGCGGGCGAAATCAGACTGACCCGACTGCCGAAGGCTTTGCCTTGGCCAATTTTACGCTTGAGTTCGAGCATGCGCGCATCATCATCAACCCGCGCGACCTCCAGCCCGCCGCAGCGAACGTAGTTGCCTCTCGACTCGAAAAACTGCTGGCTGTATTGCGTGGTATAGGCCGTGAATTTATCCGCACCGGTCGTGTAGCAAAAATCCGAGGCATGAGAGGTTGAACCAATATCAGTCGGAATCGCTGACTTATCCAACCCAACAATATCGTCCCATCCAAGCTCGATCAGATGGTGTGCAATGGACGATCCAACGATGCCGCCCAATCCGACAATAACCACTTTTGCCTGTTTCGGAAATTCCGCCATGTCACCACCCACACCTTGGCTGATTCAGCTGCCGGCATTCAGCGGCCGCACCACAGATTGAACGTTTCAGGCCTCTGAGACACAGCCTGCCATCCCCGAATGCTACCCCGTTACCCCCCTTTAAAAGAACCCCTTTCTGGCCCTAAAGCCCGAATAAATTTNGCGGGTCAAAACAACCGAAAACGCACTCAAACCTAGGCTGACGGGAGACACTCACTTAATTTGCGCGTCCTAGAAAAGCCCTGGGCTCACTTCTTATTGAGCGCATTCAGCCGGATCCTTTTTAATTGCCAGTAATGCCCGCTCATGCCGACTGGGCTTACATAATGTGCGCCCCTGGATTTCACTCTATCTAGAGATCGAATCCGGCTGGGGAGCCGCCGTTATGGCGATTGCGACACACTGTCATTGGCCACGCTTATGTCAGCCCGTGCATTGAGACGCCCAAGCAGTAAGGCCAAGGCCGCGCCCACGACACCAAACACCGCGGCCCATAGGTAATACAGATCGAAACCCAGTTTTCCAGGAAACGCGTCCATCAAGCGCGCGCTGATCCAAGGTTGATATACGTCCGGCGCATAGCCAATGAAGCTGAGCGCGCCAATCGCAAGACCCTTCGTTCGGATATCAACATTGGCGCGCTCAAGGGTTGCCCAAAAAATACCGCGAATGCCGTAGGTGAGTAAGCCCACGGTCAAAACGATCGTTAACAAAAGAACGACGCCGGTCCCGGGCGATGTCTGGGTCAGCACTAAGAACATCATCGAGCTCGAAAACAGCAACACTGAGAGCACCCGCTCTTGGCCAAAAAAATCACCGCTGAAGCCAGCGATGGTTGCCCCAATCGGACGCATCCAGAGTTTTGCAACCGTTACACTCCCCACCACGACCGCACTAAGTCCAAGCTCGCCCTGTAAATAACCCGAAAAGCTGTAGGTTGCCCAGAACAACTGATAACCCGTGAGCATACAGATTGCCGCCAACCAGAGAGAACGATTTCTTGCCAGCAAGCCCATGGAATACCAAAGACTCAATGACCTACCTGCAGCATCCGCTTTTGACAGACCTTCCTTTGGCAAACCGAACCAAATCACAGGCGCCATTAAAACCGAAACAAGACTGTAAAACACAATCACGCGCTGCAGCGCGCGCGTTGACGACACCTCAACCTGGTCCATACTGTAAGCGAAGATCAGCAAAGCGACACTCGCGAGCAATGCCTCGATTAAGCCCCGGCCGCCATCCAGCAACCCAAAAAACTTGCCTTGCTCATCCTTCTGGGCAAGCAGGCTGACGCTCTTGATCATGGCCGCCCAAAAAGTGAGCCCCGTGGTCAAACCCCAGCATAAAAAGATCGCTTGAATCGCCCAGAGCGCTGGTAAGGTTGCGTACCAAAATCCCTAATAAACCTGTTGCAGCCAGAGAAAAAGCCATCAGCTTTCGGGGCGAGAACCGGTCCGCCAACCAACCACTGGGCACATAGGTCAGCACAAAGATCAGGCCCAGCAACGAGAAGATGTCTCGTAACTCAACGCCTGAGATGCCAAATGCTTCTAATAGGGTGATCTCAAAATTCTGTCTTAAATACACCAAAGGGTAGACCGCCCCGCCAGCGATAATCACCAAGGCCAGCTGTCCGTAACGTTTCACCGGGCTCATAAGACCGCCTTGTGGGTCATCTTTTGAATCATCGCTTCATCCCTGTCGTCCCTTCATCCCGCTCGCCCCTTCCTATCGTCCAGAGCTCCCGCGCCGGGCCTGCCGGCTCAAAAAAGCTTATTTGAGATGTTTTAAAAAAAGGGACCGTCTCCGGCCGTCTCCAATTGCGCTCTGCTTGGCGGGCCAACCCATTTTCTGCGGGCCCCAACTGCGCGGCAACGCGAAACGACCCGGATTAACACCTTTACGTTGACCTGATCTGACCTC
>JGI20160J14292_10003536_pt1 | contig 11858 bp, 16 predicted proteins | sample COG_10_FD_14292 | JGI IMG/M metagenome (IMG submission 14292) | reverse complement strand
GATAGGGACATAATTTATAAATGTTTATGGATATTAAAAATAATTTATATTTTTTCAATATCATTGCACCAACCGAATTCTTCATTGAAAAGTTTGTTGTATTTTCTGTAGCTAGATGTCCAAATTCTCTCTTTTAAGTATTTTATTCTTACTATGGAAAAATGTTTTTTCATTAATTCTTTGGAGACTCTTGGGTCCATGATTTCGTATTCTCTGCCCCCGGGTTTAGTCCTGCTTGATTCTATTATGGCCTTGCAGATTAACTGCTCTGGAAACATTACAAGATTAGACCTGGAATCTATTGTGCAAAGGTCTACGCTTTTTTTGAAAACCTCTAGTAATCTTGAGGTTTTTCCTCCTATAATGTGGTCTGATGGGTGAAACTTCTTTTCTGCGTCTTTTCTGAAATATATATTTGAGGTTGTGATTTTGTTTTCATTTAGGAAGTTTGTGCCTGAGTTTTTCATGTCTTTATTGATTATTATTCTTTGAATGAAGGCATCTAGGTCAGGAAAAGATTCGTCAGATCTAACTTTAATGCAATTAAAAGTTTTGCATTGCTCAAGGCCTTTTAGGGTTGTATGGTTTTGGAAAATCCAGGGTGTGTGGGAACCGGCAGACTCTTGATACGGGGGTAGGTCTTTGAGTTTATTTACTATTAGTTTTACTTTATCTTTATGTGGGGAGATGAGTGAGAGGTTATCTGACTCCCAGCAACTTACTATGACTTCTCCATATTTTAGATATCTGGGTATTGTGTTAATGCTTCTTTCATTTAGTGGCCCTTGTATTAATATTGAAAATTTTGACTCTTTTTCTATTTGTGTCTCAAGCATTCTCTTCCAAAACGAGAGCTCCCAGTTTTTAAAGGTGTCTATATATGGAAGAGGATTTCCACTTTCATCCTTCAGGTTATGGGGATTCCAGTTTTTCATCTTAGGATATCCGCGCAAACGCCGAAGCAGTTTGCGTTTTTATATTCAGAAGCTTTGTCTGAGACAATAATGCTATTACTGCATACTTGTTTTCCTGGGTAGGTCCATATAAAACCCTTGGAGGTTAAGGCAAAGTCATCTTCTTGGTGCCAAAATATATTTAACCTTTTAAATCTTGAAAGAACCTCTAGAGCTTCAAGGTTTTTGCAGTGAATCCAGAGCTTATCGCTATAAGAGAATAAAAAGTTCATGGGGAGCTCGTATTGAGCTTCATCGTGACCTAAAAATAATTTATTTTTGCACCATACATCTATCTCGCAGTCAAAGCCTTGGTTGATGGCGTTTAGAATGTAGTCAACCTTATTTTCTTCTTCAATTATTTTTTCTTCAACATTACCCCTGTGTGAGATCAACTCCATATTTTAAGAAATTATCTAAATCCTCCGGCGTGCCCAATCCCCACATTTTTTCTATTTCGTAAGTTTTTATTTTCAGGGATTTTTCGATAGCTTCATTATATACTGGGCAAACATAAAATTCATTATTTACTTTAATGTCTTTTTCTATCATTTGCTCTGCGCAGGAAACGTAGTCAGAACCTTTTTTCCAGTAATAAATCCCAACGGTGGCGTTTCGGCTGATTGGTTTTTTCTCCGCAACTTCGATTACGGAACCATATTCATCAAGTTTTGCGTAACTCCATTTTGGATGAGTGGATACAAAAGTTAATATTGAGCCATCAATATCGTCAGCAGTAGAGGAATACATGAATTCATTACTGTCCCATTCTACGTACTGATCTGAGTTGGCGATTAATAGAGGTTCGTCATTGTTTATAAATTCTTTTGCAAGCAAAGTTGTGCATGCCGCTCCTTCTGTTAGAGTGTTGACTTTAACTATTTCGCAGTTGGGGGAAATAAGTTTGAGCATATGGTCTAATGCATATTTTTGATAATGTTCTTCTTGGACGATAAATATATGCCTTGCGTCAATATTTAAGTTTTCAACGACTCTTTGAATCATTGGTTTTCCGGCTACGTCAATCAATGGCTTTGGGAATGTATAACCCGCTGTATCAAAGCGACTTCCTGCGCCCGCCATAGGTATAAGTACGTTCATTTTACCGCCTTGCCATTTTGGTTTAACTGAAGATTGGTTTTCGGCATGCAATATAGTACTGTTAACTTTATCAAAATTCAAGTCCTGGCTGTTTTGCACTGCGCATAAAAAGGCTCCGCTGCTGATAGCCGCTTTCCTTCCTATGTGGGAGTCTTCAACTATAACCGTTTCGTCTGGGTTGACTCCAGCTTTAATCATGCATCTTAGGTACATTTCTGAGTTTGGTTTTGGCTGATTTACGTCTTGGTTAGAATACAGGAAATCTATATACTCAAGGAAACCTTTTCTTATCAGTTGTAGTTTAGCCGTAGATCTTATGGAGTTTGTTGCGCAAGCTATTGTGTAGCCTTTATTTTTTAGTTGTTTTAGTATATCTTGTATTCTTTTGTCAATAGAAAATTGATCTATTATTGTTAAGGTTTTCTCTTGCTTTAATTTCCAAACTTTATCATGCATGGATTCTGGTAACCCTTTTTCTTTTGATAGTTTGCTTAATTTGTTTTTTGTAGTAAGCGCATCATATTTGCAGAGATGCTCTTCTTTACTGATGGCGTATCTTGAGTCTATGTTGGATAATGCTTGGTTTAAAGCTTCAAAGTGAAGCTCTCTGGATTCAACAAGAACCCCGTCTAAATCGAATATGACTAACTTGATCATGAATAATATTTAAGTGTTGTGTTTGTTATTAATTCTATTTCTTTTTTATTATTATTATAGTTTTTTTCGCAGTGGCAGTCTATATATTTATTTTCTTCAAGATCTTTTATTGAATATTTCCAGTTTTTTCTATCTATTCTTTTGTCTGCTGTTTTTTTATTGAAGCCTCTGTTGAATAGGGATATTCTGTCTTGATGTTTCCATTCGCTGATCATTTTACCAAAATATAGTTCGTCCGTATCCCACCTCCAGTAGAAATGCTTTAGTTTTTCACAGTATTCTTCAAAGGAATTGTTGAGATCTAGTATATCCTTGAATGTTGATCCGAGGGCGGCGTTATAGCAAATAGGAAATCTTGGTTGCGATCTGTCGTTTGGCGCGTCAGATGTCATTATTGCTATATTTTCCGCAGGCACTTCTTCTATTGTTTTGGTAAAGTACTCTTTGTTTAATGGAAGCATGTCTATGTCGGATGTAATACAGGTTTCATTGGGGTAAAATTGAGTCACAAACATTCTTGCTATTTGTGCTTGGGTTGAGAGTTTTATTATTTTATTTTTTTTGATTATGTGCACTTTATAATCGTACGCATCGATAATCTCATTTCTGTTAGAAATTAATACAAGTATGGGTTTTACGCCAATAGCTTCTTGCCAGAGAGATCTAACTGTTGGCCAAAAATTTATATAGCCAGTGCTATCGTCAGCGCTAACTATTGCATGATCAATTTTCATGATACCCTAATACTTTGTGAAGTAAGTGCATTCTTTTTATATCAATGGATCTATCAAGTGGAAACTTGCATCTAAAGTGAAAGTGTTTTTTGTCAATGTTCTTTGGGTAGGCTATATTTTCATCTAGGTCGAATCTTGGTTGGGAGGATCTTTCTATTTTTTCTTTTGCTAATAGGTCTCCAATTGCGACATCATCTGGTAGGTCTTTTTGTATTTTCATTCTTTTCTCTATGCATATATTGAAGACATCCTTAGATAAAAAGTAACCAGAACCGGAGCAAAAGGTGTGACCTTTTTTTCTTGGGTATCCGTAATGCTTTCCAAATACACCGCTGTAATGTTCTGCTGTGGGTAATTCGTTTAGTATTTTTAAAAATGTTTTTGCGTGAATATAGGATGAAATATTAGTTCTAAATAAAAAGTCAAAGTTAAAGTTTTTATATATAAAATCAAATGCGCATAATGTTTTTTTTAATATATTTCTTGATTCGTTTCCGGGGCATAGTATATAATCTTGTGATATATGGGTTTCCTCGTATAGGGAATTAGATTTATAGTATAAAATTTTTGTGTCTGGGTTTTTGCCTAGCTCGTTAACCCATGTAGGTCTCTGTCCTTCCATCTCTATTTTTTTGAAGACTTTGTGTTCTGTCGTTGGTATAAGTACTAGGCACTTCATGTATTCTTCCAGTTTTCTTCTAGATATCGATATTCTTCTATGTGGGGAAAAAGCTCTATGAATTCTCTAGTTTTTCCTTTTGGTATATTTTTGGGTTGAGGCTCTACGTGTATAAGCAATTTGTTTTGGTGGTTAAGCAGTTTTGGTACGAAAAAATTTGTTAGGAAAAATTCGTCTGCGCCGTAAATAGATTTTGTATCTGTATACTCCTCCATTAGTTCTTTCACAGAAAACGGCAAACTCTTTGCTGCTATGCATCCCGCCATGTAGTACCTAGGTTCTTTTTTAACAAAAAGTTCTAGCCTGTTGTGGACAAACCAGATGCATTGAACTAAGTAATCTGTCCTTAACCAATCTTCTATGCAGTAAATGTCGTTTTCTTGAATAGGGAAATCAAGGTCCCTGCAAACAGCTACGTCACTATCATCAAAAGCCAAAAATCTCCAAAAGCAGCCTGACCTGCCTTGGGACCTTGGCATCTCTATTAGTTCGGTATTAGGTAAGTCTTTTAGGAATTTAATTATATCTTTTGGGGCTGTGTCGTCATAGTAAGTTCTAAACTTCCATTCGGGTAGTCTCTCGGATACAAATTTAGCGTTAGTCTTTGCTCCTAGGGCATACTTTCTGTATGAGCGTGGGTCGTTGTTGAATAAACAGGTTGATATTACTTTTTTCATAGTAAGTATTTTTTCTGCATATGCTCAGAGATTTCAGAAATAACATCTTCATCAACAAGAAAAGTTTCTTGAAGTTTATTGTTTACGTCCTGATCTCTCCAACCTTCTATGGCAAAATCTCTCGGTCTACTGTGTTCCCCTATCTCTCCTATGTATTCAAAATTATTGGTGAAGGTTGCAATCTTGATCATTCCCCTTGCGGCGAAGGCTGCCGAAGTGCAAGAATCTTGACTTGAGACTATTTTTCTGGGATCAACTCCAAAACTAGACATCAGGGATTCTATATTAAAATGAGGTCTTTGTCTGTAGTCGTTTGGTATTAGATTTAAATAAGCCTCTATTATGTCTTCTATTTTTTTGTAGGAAGATTTTCGAATTGCATAGGCCCATAAATGATCCATTAGTACGAGCTTATCTTTATTTCTCTCTTGTTGATCGAGAGAAGATTTTTTGAATGCTTGATTTTCGTAATCTATGTAAGAATACTTATAGCTAGATTGAGATCTATGATGCTCTCCGAAACAATTGAGCATACAGACTCTTTCGTCGTCTTTGAATAAATTTATAAGTATATCTAGTTGCTGTATATAATGAGGCTGTAACAGAGAGTCGTCTTCGATAATGATGGCAAACTCACCTCTAGAGAAACCAAGATTTCTTGCGATTTTCATTATTCTCGCAACTCCTTGATTGTGTTCTTGTTTGTGTATGTAGCATTTTGGTAAATATTTTAAACAAAGATCTGCGCAATGATTTGCGAGCTCTGCGTCAGAACTATTTCTTGGTCCATCTATAACACAAAAGATGGATCTGTCTTGCGTTTGGCCAATCAAAGATTGAAGTACTTTCTCAAAGTAGTGAGGTCGATTGTACGCAACTAATACTATTGGCGGTTTCTCTTGCATATTTGAGTAGATAAATTTCCGAAAGCGTTTGTGCCTGAGAGTTGCTTGTATTTACAGTTGTTAAGTTGGAGTTGTGCGGTAAATACTGTTTCTGGTACTTGTGTCATATAGCCTGGGTAACCATGATTATATAGATAGTTTACTGCATTTTCTATTTTGTTGATGCTTGACATATATTTTCTCATGTAATCATCTGGGCCTAGCGCTATTTGGTCGTTAATTTGGTTTGGTATGGGTAGTTTTTCGTATACAAAACTAAATGCGAATTCTTTTTTAAGTTCCTCGTCATGATTGTAGAATTTGGATGACTCAAAGAAAGGCAGCCTTATTGTTTTGGTGTTTAGCGAGTCTCTTATTTCGTGATCTTTGATTCTTTCATTTATTTTAAGGTCTGGCCTAATTCTTATCAGTAGGTCGTAATCTTTTTTTCTTAATCGACTGTATTTGTTTTTTATCTCATTTACTTTACTTAAGTTGATTAACATTGGTATAATGCTTGGGTTCGGTCGAGTTAGGAATTTATCCAAATTTATTTTTGCTATCTCTTCATCGAAGTTTAGAGCGCAGAAACTTTTTGGATTGTATGCTGAGCAGAAATTTTCGTAGCCTTCAGTGTCCCAGGTCGAGATGAATATGTCTGGCCTGAATACTTTTACTAAGTTCTCGTTTATTGAGTCAAAGCTGGATTCCCAGTCTTCTAGCTTGCCGCTTATACATAATGCTGTTTTCATTCTGTTATTAATTTTGAAATTTCTCTTTGAACTGCATACTTTCCTATGTCGCTCAATGTGTGGGGGAAGAGCATGTAGGCTTTATTTGATATAATGTTTTTAACTATAGTGATAACTGTCCTCATGTCAAAATGAAGGGGGAATACGAATTTTTCATTATAAAGCCATCTTATGATATGTGAATATGGTACGGATCCGTACTGAGAGCAGTATTCGCAAAAAGTAAATGTGGGTTTTCCGAAATGGTAAGGTATAAATCTGACCCCAGAATCAATCCCGAATGCGGCCAAGCATTTTGAGGATATGTAGAAAATTTCTTCTAGTGAGGCATTTACGAATGTGCAGTTGTCTACTCCCTTGTCAATTAGTTTTCTGTACGCGGGCTCCGAGTCTTGGTTATATAACACTACAAGGGGGAGCTGTTTTGATATTTTATTTATGATTTGGTCTATATACCAGTCTTCCATGTTTGACGAAGCTCCATCCCTGGCGAAAAAATATCCCAATATAAATTCATCAGGAAGGTTGATATCGGGCTTAGGTAATACTTCTGGGCGTGGGAAAAACTGAAAGTACTTAAACCACGGAAAATCTTGATCTAGCCAATTTAGGGAGTCTATATGTAAGTCGTAAAACTTGTCATACTGATTTGTCATTTTGTTTAAAATTTCCTCTGGAACATTTTGTAGTATTCCGGGCTGCTCCTCTTTGAGTGTTTTACTGGGGTTGTCTTTTATTGTCGATTCTGCAATTAATTTTTTGTATTTTTTCGTTTTTATCACATGAACATTATCAAAATGGGATGGCCATAGATTTTTTAGTAAATTTGATTGCAGTTCGCTACCTTCCGTATCTGAGTAAAGATCTATTGTGCAGTTTGGATTAACTTCCTTGATTGCAGGGATGAATCTATTTGCTGCAAGGTGGTCTCCTATACCTCCTTCCATCCTGACAGAAATCTTCATTGCTTTATTCCTTTTATGAATAAACCTCCAGGACTCATGATTAAAGTTTTGAGAATTGTTTGGGTCTTATTGCAAGTTTTCTTTCTTGATATATGACCGTTGGTAGATAACCTATTTAGACTTGCAGATATTTTTCCGTAAGACATTCCGCCAAGATCCAGACCTATTTCTTTATTTGATAAAAAGAAAGGCTTGCCGTGAGACCCTCTTATTGCGAGATAATTATAAACCAACAGATCATTACCAATTAATTTACCATGGATAATGTCCTCATGTATTACAGTAGGTATTTGGGAGAATTTTTTATTCATGCGAATGATAATACAGGATTGCCGATCGAATGTCAAGTCATATTCAAAAAATTGAACTAACGATGTACGAAAAAATGGACAACGTTAATAGATAGATATTAATGAATAATTTTTAAATATAATATATAATTAATATATTGACTTTGAAGCTCTTGTGTGATATTATTATCACCATGAGTAAGTTTATAGATTTAAGTGATAGTAGATATTATATGATTAGATGTGCTGACTGGTCGACGATAATTGAATCGGAGAACGAAGCAGAGGCCTGTACAGAATCCCTTAGGGGTATGCTTTCTAAACACGGAAAGGGTTTAAAACTATCCTCGGTGATCATATCTCAACAACTAAAACACGACGTCATGGATGACGAAGTGGATGACTATATATCTTATCATTCAGTATCAAGAATGCTAGCTAATGGAGGCCTGCATGACTTGTCATCAAGTATCAAAGAAGTTTTTGGAGCATAATAATGAAAATAATAGGAATAACAGGATTAGCTAGATCAGGGAAGGATAGTTTTTATAACTTATCGAAACCGATAATAGAGTCTCTAAATCAAAAGCATGTAAGATACGCTTTTGCGGATTCCCTTAAGGAAGAGTCTGATGAACTACTGAGTAAATATGTAGGAATCTCAGCCTTCACCGAAGACAATTCGGAAAAGGAAATAATAAGACCTTTTTTAGTAACCTACGGAACTCATGTAAGAAGGAAGTTAAATCCTGACTGCTGGATAGATAAAATACAGAAAAAAATAGAACAGGACACAGACAAGGATTCTTGGGTTTTTGTTACAGATGTCAGGTATGAAAATGAAATAGAGTGGATTCATAAATTAAATGGGAAAGCTATTCACATAACAAGAGAAGGTAATATCGCACCAAACCAAGAAGAGCTGGATAACGATCCGATTTTAAGGAAGCGCGCAGACTGGCAACTTTCATGGAAAGATTTCGAAATGGAAGATATGGACTTAATTAATCAAACTGTGTTTCAAATTCTAAAACAGATATGATAAAAGACAGTACCCCCGATTTACAGCTAGTAAAAAATGTTCAGTCAAACAAGAACGCGGAACCTAGCCTCCTAAAGTTAATTGAAAGACACAGCGGCATATACCTAGATATGATAAATTCTTACGCTAGCCCCGGAAGCCCCTTTATAGATTACAATGAATTAATTCAAGACAAGGATTACAAAATATATGATGCGGCAATGAAATTCGACTCTAGCAAAGGAACTAAGTTTAGTACTTACCTGGGTAATGAAGCAAAATGGATGTGCTTAAACATTTACAACAAAAATAAGAGAAAACCTATTTTCAACTCAGAGTTTATTGAAAACATTAACTCAGACGATAATATCAAAGATGAAATAGTAAACAAGCCCTTAGATAAAGACTCTCTTAATAAAATTTTAAAAATGATAAAAAATATCCCCGATAAAAGAGTAAATAAAATTTTCAACATGAGATATATTATAGGAAAAAATAATAAGGTTATGCCCTGGAAGCAAATAGGCGCATCAATGAATCTCAGTATACAAGGTTGCATAAATATACACAATTCAGCAATCAAGCAAATTCAAAAAAATCTTCAAAAAGAAATATCATGAATAAATACATAGCACTAGGAAACCTAGTTAAAGATCCCGTTACAAAAAAAACAAAAAACAATAAGACAGTGTGCTCATTCACTATAGCCGTAAATGGAAGCGCTGATAAAACTTTATATATGGACATAGAGACATGGAATAATGTAGCAGAAAACTGTTCACGATTCTTAAGTAAAGGCAGAAAAGTCTTAATTGAAGGAAGACTACAGATGAACTCATGGACTTCTAAAGAGGGTGAAAAGAGAAATAAAATTACATGCACTGCGGATTTCGTAAACTTTATCTCTCAAGCCCCAAAAGATTCTTCCTCGCAAGATAGTCCCAGCGATCAACAAACAAGTGAAGAAGATGAATTCGCTGATATACCATTTTAAATTATGAATAACTTAATATTCAAGTGTCCGATCAATTCCCTCTCCTTCGGGAACGTAGCCTTCAACCTACTAAAAGAAATGTTCAAGCAATCTATGGAGGTTGCAATTTTCCCAATAGGAAAAGTTGAAACATCATCCTTCGGGGGTGTTAGTTCTGATTTTAAAGAATGGATGGAAGATGGAATTAACAACAGAAATACTAAAATAAAAAAAGATTGGCCATGCTTACAACTTTGGCACTTAAACGGGTCCGAAGAATCTCTCTCAAGTCGTAAAATCTTATACACTTTTCATGAGTTAGACAAGCCTACCCAATCAGAATTAAACCTATCAGCGATTCAGGACAGATGTGTTTTTAGTAGCAATTACTCTAAGTCCCTCTTCCCTGATTCATTAGTCGCACACCCAGGGTTCGATGAAGATTTTCACAAAACAGACAAAAAGTACCTTGATAATAAAATCCATTTTGGACTTATGGGTAAATTTGAAAAAAGAAAACACACTGAAAAAATTATAACAACCTGGGCAAAAAAATACGGAAACAACTTCAACTACCAATTGACATGCTGCATAAATAACCCTTTCTTTAAAAAAGAAGATATGCAAAACATTTACAAGAAAATAGTCATGGAAACTCAAGCTAAAAATATAAACTTCTTACCTTTTTTACCTAAAAACTCTCAGGTCAATGATTTTCACAACTCTATAGATATAGATCTCGGCGGAATGAGTGGCGCAGAAGGGTGGAATCTTCCCTCGTTTAACACAACATGCCTTGGTAAGTGGAGTGTAGTTCTTAATGCTACAAGTCACAAAGATTGGGCTAACGATAAAAACTCAATCTTAGTAGAACCTTCGGGCAAAGCTACAGCAGAAGATGGAATCTTCTTCACTAAAGACTCTGAATTTAATCAAGGTAACATCTATACCTTCGAAGAAGAAGAATTTATATCAGCTATGGAAACCGCAGAATCTTTATGCAAAAACAACAACCATGAAGGAGAAAAGCTGAGAGATCAGTTCACTTATTCTAAAACTTTAGAAAGTATACTAAGCTAATGCCTCTTTATACATACGAGCACCCTGAGACAGGAGAGTATATAGATGTAGCACAGGGAATGAACGACGAACATTCTTATACAGATGACAAGGGCGTCAAATGGAAAAGGGTATACTATATACCTGAAGCATCGATAGACTCAAACATAGACCCCTTTAATAATATATCGTTTATAGACAAAACAGGAAACTCGAAAGGGAATTATGGCGATCTTATGGACAGAAGCAAAGAAATGTCTCAAAAAAGAGAAGATAAGCTTGGCTATGACCCAGTCAAAAGAAAATACTTTGACGATTATAGCAAAAATAGAAGAGGCATAAAACACCACCTAGACAGAGGTTAAAAAAAAGTGTAATAGCTTCTGCCATGGCAGAAGAAGGAAATAACGAAGAACCGCTTGCTCCGATAGACTACTCTCTTTTTGGACTAGAACAATTTGACGATAACCCCATTTATAGGAATATAGGGTTATTAGACCATGATATACCCAGCCCCCAATTCAATTATCGCTGGAACATAAAATCCTCAAGATGGGAGCCTATGTCCAGAGACTCTGAAGACATACTTACACATCAACTCTTATCTGGAGTAAGGGAGGATTTAAAAAGAATTGAAATCGATGTTGAAATAGATAGCGATACTCAAGCCCATTATTTTCTTAGCGGCATTATTGATATGGTACAGGAAGAGGGCAGTCAGACTCAAAGTTTACTCTCCGACATACATGCAACCCTGTTCTCAAAAAACACAACAACGCACGACTTACTGCAGGGGATAGACGATCAAATAGCATCTCAGGGACAGGAAACACAAAAAACTGTATCAGATCTAGATGAAACGCTGAGAGAAAATTCCCTCGAAACACATGGCTTATTAAGCGGGGTAATAAATCAAATAATAGAAGAGGGTAATCAAAGCCAAATCTTATTACAACCACTAGAAAACCAACTCACAGAAAACAACGATCACCAAAAATATTCCCACAATTTACTTTCTGGCATCAAACAAGAGCTAGAGTCAATTCATGTAGACGTCGAGATAGACAGTGATACTCATGCTCATTCTTTGCTTAGCGGGGTTATCAATACAGT
>JGI20160J14292_10003533_pt1 | contig 11860 bp, 13 predicted proteins | sample COG_10_FD_14292 | JGI IMG/M metagenome (IMG submission 14292) | reverse complement strand
TATTAATTTTATTTTAAATTCATTGCATAATTTTACAATATTTGCAGTTCCAATAATGTTTAGATCAATACTTAGGTTAATTTTTTCATCATGTATGCTCATTGGTCTTGATAAACCTGCTATATGTATTAAATATTCTACCTTTTTATTTTTAATAAAATTTTTCATTTTTGTGTAATTGAGAACATCAAAATTTTCTTTTGATGTAAATATTGTATTAAATCTTTTTAGATCATTTTTAAGAAATTTACAGAAACGACTATTTTTACCTGTAATTAGTATTCTTTTTCTTAAAGGTGTGAGAACCATTGAATATTTTTTTTATTTTTTTCTTTTTTTAAAATTTCTTTTTTATGATTCCAGGCAAATAAAAAAACATGTTTATAATTAGACTTTTTAAAATGATTATAATTTTTAATAGGAATATGAGTGCCAGGTGTAAGTTTATTGATTTTATCAGGTGTGGTATCAAATATACAATCGATCATACTATTATCAATAGAGCAATAGTTTAAGATGGTTGTACTTTTTGATGTAGCTCCGTAACCACAAATTTTTTCTCCTGAAGAAAGTATTTTTTTGATTTTTTTTTGTAATTTGATTTTAGAATTTTGAACTTTTTTTTTAAATTTTTGACAACCTTTAAAGTTATCAACATTGTCTTTTCTTTCTAATTTCATCATCTTAATAAGTCTATTACTTTTTTTAGCATTTCCCTTCCTTTTTAATATATACCTCATGGAACCACCATGTGTGCTTTGCGGTAATGCATCAATTAACTCGAAATTAAATAATTTATAAATTTTTTCAATAGAAGATAAAGAGAACATATAAATATGTTCATCATAAATTTGATCGTAAGAAACTTTTTTATACATCGATCCTAAGTATGGTTCCTCCAATATAATAGTTCCATTTTTACTTAATAATTTATCAATAGTTTTCATTAATTCTAATTGATCAGGAATGTGACAAAAAACATTTGAACCTACAATTAAATCAAAATTATTATAATTTTTTTTTAAAATAGATATATTTTTTAAATTGAAGAATTTATTTATACTTTGAATACCTTGTTTTTTTGCTACGTCATGAACACTTTTAGATGGCTCAAAACCGTAAGATTTTTTTTTTTCAAAATTTGACAAAAAAGTTCCATCATTTGATCCAATTTCAATTATTAATGAGTTTTTATTTATATATTTTCTTTTGACGAATTCAGCAAATTTATTAAAGTGTTTTCGCATTAAACTTGAACTTGAAGTATAAAATGGATATTTTTTGTTGAACATTTTATTTGGCGGTGGATTAGTACATAGTTGAAAAAGACTTAGTTTTTTACAAAAAGCAACTTTTAAAGAAAAGAAATATTCTTTCGAGATTTGATTTTTTTTGAGAAAACCATTAGCAAGTGGCATTTTTCCGAGATCAAGAAATACTTTAGATTCCTTCTTACTGATACGACATTTCATAATAATCTATAACTTAAAAAATTCTTTTTTTTGAATGTATTCTTTTTTATCATATTTATAGTCACATAAAGTTAATAAAGTACTATCTTTTTCTAAAAATTTAATTTGTATAAAATGAAATTTAGGAATTATAAGAAAGTTTTTTAATTTATTGTTTATTGTAAAGGTTTTTTTTACTTTTTTTAAATTAAACACACTAATTTTAATTGAACCATTCACAGGTATCAAAACTTGATTGCATTTTCTATGAGCATGATCAGCTCTCATAAATTTTTTTTTGCCGTATATAAAAAAGAATCTTTTGATATTGAAATTATTTAATGATTTATTTTTATAAAAAGGTACCAAAGTCCCTGTAGCATCTGTAAATTTACTAAATTTTTTTATTTCTAATTTCATTTAAAATTAACAATTTTATAATTTTTATTTATACTTATTTATACTTATTTATATTTATTTATAGTAAAATTTATTATACTCAACATATATTAATTATTTTAAAGAATTTTTTTAATGAAAATTTTAGTAACAGGTTCAGGTGGATTTATTGGTTATCATTTAGCCAGTAACCTTGCAAACAGTATAAAAAATACAATAATCGGAATTGACTCAGTTAATAGTTATTATCCAACGAAGATCAAAAAACTTAGAATAAAATTATTAAAAAAAAAAAATAATTTTACTTTTAAAAAGATTAATTTAGAAAATAAAAAAAAATTAGAAGCAGTAATAAAAGAATTTAAACCTGATACAGTTTTTCATATTGCAGGACAGCCGGGTGTTTTATATTCTTTTAAAAATCCTTTGAGCTATAAAAAAAACAATATAATTGCTACTAAAAATTTATCTTTAATTTGTAAAAAATATAAGATTAAAAAATTTATTTTTGCATCATCTAGCTCGGTATATGGTGACCAAAAAAAATTTCCAATTAAAGAAAATTTTAAAAAAAATCCAAAAAATTATTATGCAAAAACAAAATTAAAATGTGAGGAAATAATTAAAAAAAAATTTATTAATAGTGAAACAGAATATATGATATATAGATTTTTTACAGTATTTGGCCCACTAGGTAGACCCGATATGTTTATACATAAATTTTTGAATTCTATCAAAAAAAATAAAAGAATTTTATTACATAATAATGGTATGAATTATAGAGACTTTACTTATGTAGATGATTTAATAAAAATTCTAACCTTAACAATGAAAAAAATTCCTACTGATAAAATATTGAATATTTGCAGATCTAAACCAATTAAAACTACTCATTTAGTTAATTTAATAAATAAAATTTATGGAAATAATACAAATAAGATTATAAATACAGGATTTGTAAAAGGTGAAATGCTTAAAACTCATGGGTCTAATAAGTTGTTAAAGAAAAATTTTAAAAACTTAAAGTTTACTAATTTAGATTTTGGTTTAAAAAAAACTATAACAGCTTACAAAAAATTTAATTATTAAAACATATTTTTATGAAAACTATACAGAAACCTTATATTTTTAAAAAGACTAAATATCTTGATAGCAGGGGGTATTTTCAAGAAATTTTTTTAGAAAGGGAACTGAAAAAAAAAATTAAATTTACTGCAATTGCATATTCAAAAAAAAATGTAATTAGAGGTTTACATTTTCAATTAAAAAACAAACAAACCAAAATCATTACTGTAATCTCAGGAAAGATACTTGATGTAGCTGTTAATTTGAAAAAAGGATCAAAAAATTTCGGAAAGATTTATTATTTTTTACTTAATGAAGGAGATTCAGTTTATATTCCAAATTATTTTGCTCATGGATATGAGTGCTTATCTAAAAATGCCACTATTATCTACCATTTAGACAATTATAGAGATGCCAAAAATGAGTCAGGTATCCTGTATGATGATAAAAAATTAAGAATAAAATGGAAAACAAAAAAACCAATTCTTTCGTTAAGAGATAAAAATCATTTTAGTTTTTTTGAATTTAAGAAAAAATATAAGGGCTTATAAAAATTTAGTTGTATTTATCAAACATTCCTTTAATAAATTTAATTGGTTTCTTTATAATCTTGAAAAAAAAAATAAAGTATACAAGTAAAAAGCCTTGTTTATTGTCAAGCCTAATTTTATTTAAATCCATAAGATGATCAATGTAATTAATTTTAGATGAAAACCCACCTTTTGCAAATTTACCAAAAACCTCTTTTTTTTCTGAGGCAATTCCTTTCATTTTATATTTAACAATCATCTTATAAAAAAAATCTAAATCAGCACTAAGATATTTCTCATTATATAGTCCAACCTCTAAATGTTTTTTCCTATTTATAAAAAAACCCACTGAGTGAGAAGTATAAAAACCAAAGCTCCAACCTATTTTCCATGGGCTGTAGCCGTACATTAGTTTATATTTTTCTACAGCACCAAATAAAAAGTCAATATTATTTTTTGAAAAGTAGCTATCAACTATTTCAAGGGTATTTTCAAAATAGTAGTCATCTGAATTAAGAAAACCTATTATTTCTCCTTCAGCAATCTTAATACCTTTGTTCATAGCATTCCATATACCTTTATCGTCTTCTATGATTATCTTGTTTATATGATTTTTGTATTTATCTATTATTTGTTTAGTTCCATCTGAAGAATTTCCATCAATGATTATGTATTCAAGATTAGTATAATTTTGATTTAAAACACTTTTGATACAATCCTCTAATTTATCTTCAGCGTTTTTAACTACTGTAATGATGGTTATTTTTTTTTTTTCAATTTGTTTCATTATATTTTTTGAAAAATTTTTGAATAAATTTTAGAGTGGGTTATAGTGTTAAATCGATATAACTTTTTTTTTGCAATATTTTTTTTTCTTAAAAGTTTCTTAGGAGAATTGAAGAAAGATATAATTTTTTTTGATAAATTAACATAATCCCCTAATTTAACAAGATCACCTCCTTTTCCATTTAATAAAATTTCTGATGCACCTGAGTTCATATTAGTACTTATAACTGGTGTTCCAATAGTCAATGACTCAACTAATATGTTGGGGAAGCCCTCGTATAGAGATGTTAATATTAAAAGTTTTGATTTACGGATATATGAGTAAGGATTATCAGTTTTATTAATAATTAAAATTTTATCATGAATATTCAAATGCTTAGCTAATTTAATGATATTTTTACGCTCTTCTCCATAACCTATTAAAATAAGTTTTATTTTGTCATATTTTTTAGACACTATTTTAAAAGCATTCAAAGTAGTTTTGTGATCTTTGCGCTTCGAAAATCTTGAAACATTAATGATATATTTAAATTTTTTATTTAAGTTTATAGTTTCTCTAGATTTTTTAATTATATCTGTGTCAAAAGATGGACTATAAATAGTTTTAACATTAGTTTTTACAAATATACTCAAATCATTACTAAGTTTATTACTAACACCAATTACTTGATTAGCTTTAGGATATGTAATTTTCATTAAAAATTTAATAATAATCTTTTTAAACTTTTCTTTTGAATTTTTTGTGAAATTAAGTTCATCTATATGATTTCTATCAATGAAAATTCTTTTAATATTATTAATAAAAATTGTGGAAAAATAAGAAATTATATTAGCAAAGTTTTGATTAGAAATGACAATAATTTTTTTAAATTCCCCATTACTAAATGAAAGTATTAACCTCCTTAATTCAGGCATTGCATAAATAGTCCTTGAAACCATTAATTTTTTGAACTGAATTTTTTTACTTAAATTTTTTTTTAGGTAACTATTATTTAGCGATACAAATGTGATTGAAAATTTGTTTAAATCTAATTTTTTGATAAGCCTCTGTAGAGAATTGTCTGCTCCACCCAAATAAGAATAAGGATGAAAAAATATTAGTTTAATTTTCTTTTTCATTTGTTAAGATATATATGTTTTAAATAGTATTTTTATTTTATAACTAATAATTATCAAAATAAATTTAATAAAATTATTTGCCGCTATTAATGAAAAAAATATTTTATTGGTCCCCCTTTTTATCAAATGTTGCAACAATAGGAAATGTATTAAACTCCGCATATTCACTAAATAAATATGGAAAAAATTCTTTTAAAACATACATTTTAGATGTTTTGGGCGAATGGAGTAATAGAAAAAAAGATTTATTAGAAAAAAATATAAATTACATCAAATTAGGTAAATTAAGCATTAATCTACCAATTTCAGGATTTATTAAATCAAGAATTTTATCTATGTTTTTATTTGTTTTAAAAATATTTCCATTATATTTTTTACTAAAAAGAGAAAAACCAGATTATTTAATTATTCATTTATTAACCTCAATACCTCTGGTTTTATTGTTATTTTTTAATTTTGAAACTAGGTTTATTTTAAGAATCTCAGGTCTTCCACGATTAAATTTTTTAAGAAAATTTTTGTGGAAAACAATTAGTAAAAAAATATCATTAGTGACATGTCCATCGTTTGAGACAATGGATTATATTAAGAAGTCTAAAATTTTTGATGAAAATAAAATTATTGTACTTCATGACCCTATAATCAATAATTCTTTAATATTCAAAAAAAAAAATGATCCCAACATTAATAGCAAAAGTTTTAAAAAGGACTATTTTTTAAGCATTGGAAGACTTACAAAACAAAAAAATCATAAATTATTAATTGATTTATTCCTACACTTAAAAAAGTCAGGAAAAGATTTCTTTCTCTATATCTTGGGCGAAGGTGAAGAAGAGCAATTTTTAAGAAAAAAAATATTAAGACTAAATTTACAAGATAGAGTTTTTTTATTAGGTTTTAAAAAAAATATTTATCCATACATTCATTCTTCGAGAGCCATTATATCACCATCATTATGGGAAGACCCAGGTGCAGTAATGGTAGAGGCTGCATTTTGTAATAGAATTGTTTTATCAAGTAATTGTAAAAATGGTCCAAAAGAATTTTTAATGAATAATAAAGCAGGCTATTTATTTGAAAATAATGACCTAGACTCTTTGGTGAAAGTTTTTAATCAATTAATAATGGACTCACCAGAACAAATTTATAAAAAAAAAGTGTTAGCTAAGATTAATTCAAAAAAATATACGATATTTAATCACTATTTGACTTTAAGAAATTTGTTAGTTTGAAAAAAGATTTGATACCAAACTATCGATGTTTATGTACTTTTTGTTGTGGATAAATTGATAGTAGTTGTGTTGTTGAGATCTTCTTGTCCAATAATTTTTTGATAGTTTATTTGAGTAAGTACCATCCAAATTTAAACCATGAAAACTTTTATAAGTTAGGTGATCTCCCATGAAGTTAATTGGTTTAATACTATCAAAATAAATTGATAACAAGGCATCGATAGCCATAAAATTCCAGTCTACAGGATTTACAATACCAAAAAAATTATCTAATATTTTTTTATTTGTTGTAATTGAACTGGTGCCTAATACCCTTGGCCAGCTATTAAATAATTTATTAAATAAAAAATTATCTTTATATTTTTTCTTATTGTCAATTATGAATTTTTTTTGAGTTTTTTCATTAAATCCGATTAAATTATCTTGGTTTAAAAATATGTTATTTTGAGAAAAATTTTTTTTTAAAAAACTTAGTTTTGTGGTGCTAAAGAAATCATCACCATCTAATAAACAAATAATATCACCTGTAGCAAATTGTAATGAATTTTTTATAGATAACATTTGATCTACGCAGGGAAAATTTGAAAAACTATTGTTTTCAACAACCTTAATTCTTACATTTTTTTTTGAATATTTTTTTATTGTTTTTTTATCAGATGTATCGCTGATTATGATCTCATAATCTTCATTATATTCTTGATTCAAGCAGCTTTTGATACATCTATTTATAAGTTCATACTGATTATGAGTATTAATTATTATTGAAAAAAGCATGCCAATAATTTACCTAAATTTAAAAAATAATATATATATATTTAAACATTTCAAAATATTACATTTATAATGATAACTAACTCAATCATCTATTTTTTTTTAATATTCATTGCGTTCTCAGTATGTAAAAAATTCAATTTTTTTTTAGATATTAAAGATCATAAACATAAAAAATTTGCGTCAAATCAAACAAATTATTTTATTGGCGGTTTTTTTATAGCTTTAATTTTAATATATAATTTTGTGGAACAAAAAGATTATTCTTATGGTCTTTTTTTTATGTCTATTTTTATTATAGGTCTATTAGCTGATTTCAAATTGTTTAACAATCCAAAGTTAAGATTAATATTTCAAATTTTACTTTTAATACTCTTTGTTTATGTTTTAGATATTAAAATTCCTAGTACAAGAATAGAAATTGTAGATATTTTGTTTGAAAATAATTTAATTAATTATCTTTTTACAATTTTTTGCCTAGCCATATTAATTAATGGCAGTAATTTTGTTGATGGGATTAACACTTTATTAATCAATTATTATATTATTGTACTAGGTTTGATTATATTTTTTTTAAAGGATGTAAATATTGATTATTATTTAATTAATAATTTATTTTCGTTATTATTAATAATTTTAATTTTTAATGTGTTTGGACAAATAATTCTTGGTGATTCAGGCGCTTACATTTTGTCATTATTTATAGGATTAACTTTAATTGATTTATCGAACATAAATAATTTAATATCTCCATATTTCATAATTCTATTAGTTTGGTACCCTTGTTTTGAGCTTTTATTTTCAATGATTAGAAGACTTGCATCTAATATCTATTCCTATGAGCCAGATACCATGCACCTTCATCAGATGATACTAAAAATGATTAATGATAATTTAAAATTTAAATCTAATAACCTTAATCACTTTTTAGCTGGATCAATTATTAACTTGTATAATTTATTTATATTAATTATTGCTTTAAATTATATTAATAAGACAAATATCATGCTTATGTTAATTTTTATAAATATTATTGTATATATTATTATTTACGTTGTTTTGCACCAAAAGCTAAAACCAATCCAAAGTTGAGCCAAAAAATCGTTGCCCCAAAAGTTGTGAAAAAACTTCCAGATGGTACTGGAGTGAAAATTGAAACTAAAATAAAGATCAATGATGCTAACAGATAAGGATTTTTATTTCTTAAATAATTTTGAAAACCAAAATAAATTAAATAAAAAAATAAGCATATAAAAACTAAATAACCAAAAATTCCAATATGAGAAAGTATTTCCAAATGTAGTTGATGGGGATGAGTTGAACATCTTGCGTGATTAAAAACAAACTCTTTATTAATATATTTATCTTTTCCACACTCAAAATAAAAATTTTTTAATCCAATCCCACTAATTGGATTTTCCTTAAAAATTTCATAAGCTGTTGAAAAGTGAGCTCCGTATGGAATTCCTTTTAAGTAGTTATAAACCCCCTCGGTTTTAAGAGGAGTGTAAAGTTGTTTTTTATATCTAGTCTTAAATTCATCATTTAAATTAACAAAAATTATTGCACCAGAAATCATTAACCCAAAAAATATTATTTTATATTTTAAGATAATTTTTTCATAAAATATTAAGAAAATTAATAAACCCAAAATAATTTTTATAAAATTAGCCCTTTCTCCAATAAGAAATGCAATTAATGAAAAAAAAATAATTATAAAAAAACTTAGAAATTGTTTTTTAAAAAATTGTATAGAGAAAGCTAAAATTAAAAAATAAAACCCAAGATAATAATTTCCTATTTTAAGTTCATCTCCAAGGAAACCGGATAACCTTCCAGGCATATAAGATACATTTCCCAACAAATTAAAACCAAGTATATATTCTATAAAAAGATCTACTGATGAAATAAAAAAAATAAAAAACCAAATTAAGATAATAATTTTATAATATTTAAAATCATTAAGCCCAATATAGTAAGCAACTGCGTACGAAAGAAGTATGAAACGAATAAAACCAAGGCTACGTGGAATAGAGTTTTCAACATAAATTGAGGTAAAAAGACTTATTAAAATAAAAAACCAAAATAAAATTAGTAAAAATAAAATTTTATCTTTTACAAGATACTTTGGGTTGAATTTAATTTCATTTAAAAAAAAGAAAATTAATATAACTGTAAATAAGTTTGTTAGCAAAGATGAAAATAAGATAAAAATTGGAAAACAAGAAATTATTAGTATTGAATAGAAATGGTTTAGATTTCCTTTTTTAAGTTTGATTAATTCTTGAAACATTTATATTAAAATTTTCTTTTAATTGAATTAGCAGACAATATCATAAGATAATAAAAAGATTTAACTAAAGAAAATTTTTGATTTAAGTAGAATACTTTGTATGCATCAAATAATTTTTGAAAAAAATTAGAAGAAAGAGAGTTTTCTGTATCGTACCAATTGACGAGCACCTCATTTAAAAAAAATGCATTATGTTTCTTTGTTATTTTTAACCAAGCTGCAAAATCTTCTTGAGTTTTTAAATTAGTAAATAAATTATTATCAATAATTTTTTTTTTAATCATCACTGTTGAAAGACCAATTTCACAAGATTTTAACAAATCTTTATAACTTAAATATTCAGAATCAATATTTACCTCAATAGATTTTTTTTTGAATATTTTTTTATAACCACAAAATATAAAATTATGGTTATTTTTATTTAAAAAATTTAATTGTTTTTTCAACTTCTGTGGGTGCCATGTATCATCTGAATCAATAAATGTTACTATACTGCCATTTGAATTTTTAATCCCAATATTTCTTGATTGTCCAGCACCAATATTTTTTCTATTTTTTATTATTCTGATCTTTTTATTATTAGCAATAAATTTTTTAATTTTATGATAATCTTCAGCTGTTTCGTCATCATATACAATTATGAGTTCAAATTTTTTGTATGTTTGTTTAATGACTGATTTGATTGTTCTATTTACAGAATTAATTTTTCTATAATAAGGCATTATAATTGAAATAAGTTGCATTTTTTTTTTACGTATTGATAATTCTACTGTATATCATTCTTTAATTTTTTTTATGTATATAAAATTTATATTAAAAATCTTGTCATTTTTTGATTATTTTAAAAAAAAAGATGTAATCAATTTTTTTAAAAGAAATTTAATGGGAGATATCAATAATCTCATTGATGTTGGTGCTCATCATGGTGAAACAGTCAAGCTTTTTAATATAAAATTTAATATTAATAACATTTATGCTTTTGAACCAAGCTATAAAAATTTTAAAGTTTTAAAAGAAAAAATTAAAAATATTAAAAGTGATAATTTAAGAATTTATAATTATGGCATAGGTGAAATGGAGGGTACATTTGATTTTAATGAGTCTGATGAGTCTCAATCATCCACATTAGTAGGAATTAACTACAATTCTAGTTATTATAAAAGAAAAGAGAAATTATTAAAATTTTTTAAAAAAGAAAAAAATTTATTTTCTACTACAAAAGTAAATATAAGAACTCTAAATAATTTTTTAATAGAAAAAAAAATAAATTATGTTGAAATATTAAAGATTGATACTGAGGGATATGATTTTAATGTGATTAAAAGTTTAGAAAAAAATATTAGTTGTATCAATTACATATATTTTGAGCATCATTTTCATAATATGTTAAATAAAGATTATACTTTTACACAAGTTCATAATTTCTTGGTGAATAAAGGTTTTAAAAAGGTATTTAAAACTAAAATGTTTTATAGAAAAACGTTTGAATATATTTATAAGAACACAAAAATATAAAATATAAAATGAAAAATTTAACATTAATAATACCTACAAAAAAAGAAGTTGAGTCTCTGCCAGTTTTTTTGAGGGAACTGAAAAATTATAAGTGTAAAAAAATGATAGTTATGCAAAAAGAGGATTTAGCTACATTTAATAAAATTAAAAAGATCAAAAATATTAAAATANTNAAACAGAAAAAAAATGGATATGGNAATGCTTTGATTGAAGGTATTAAAGCAACAAAGACAAAATATTGCTGTATAATTAATGCTGATGGCTCNATGAACCCAAAATATCTAAAAAGGATGCTAACATTATGTGAAAAGAAAGATTTAGTTTTTACATCAAGATANCAAAAACCAGGTGGAGGTAGTGAAGATGACGATGTAGTTACATCTATCGGTAACTTTTTTTTTACATTTTTTGGAAATCTNTTTTTCAAGCTNAATATATCAGATATTTTATTTACTTATATTTTGGGAAAAACTAAATCTTTTAAAAAAATGNAACTATCCAGACATGATTTTAGAATATGTGTTGAGTTACCAATTAGAGCAAAAAGATTAAAATTAGAATATGTGTGTATACCTAGTTTTGAGAGAGCAAGAATAGGTGGTAAAAAAAAAGTAAATCCAATTAAAGATGGTTTCTTAATATTAACAGAAATGATAAGATTATTTTTTAAATGAAAAAAATAGCATTAATTTTTGGTAT
>JGI20160J14292_10003531_pt1 | contig 11867 bp, 16 predicted proteins | sample COG_10_FD_14292 | JGI IMG/M metagenome (IMG submission 14292) | reverse complement strand
TTTTTTTTTTTTTTTTTTTTATATATATTTTAACATATTTATGATATGTATGATATGTCTATGTATAATATACATGGCATAGTATGTAACATATGTATAACATAGGTAACATGTCGAATATATGTCGAAAATATAAAACACACTTTGTCTAGAAAAGAGTAGAGGGCTAAAATTTAGTAGGGTGGTAGTATTACCAGGCTTGATTAGCGGGAACGCTGTGACATGTATCCAACCCATACTAGACATCACCACTACGAGCCTTTTTACACCACACATCATGACANTACTATTTACCTGCTAAAAGCNAGGCTGACACAGTATACATTTATGTTCATTTAACATAGACATACGCCCGTAGTAGTATTGTATGTATTATGTTTGTGCCGTTCACAGCAGGGCAAAATAGTACAGTGTCAGCAGGGACAACAAAAAAATAGCCTATAAACATAGACACAGTGAGGTAGCATGTCGCACCATGAGAGCGTTTACAATGGACACAATGAGGGCTAAAATCACCCTTCAGTATACAAAAAGGGTATAGTTGATTTAGTGTCACTTATAGGCGACATATATATATACATTTTTTAAAATTGGAAAAAGGACCTTATATATTTTACACGAACTTATTTATATGGACGAAATCGATCTGAGCGAATTGATACTCCATTTGTTGGTAGTGTCAGTTGTAGTTATTGTAGCCGTACTAGTATTTCCACTTAACACATTCGGTGTTATTTTGATAGGTTGGGTCGTGTACGCAATGTTGGTATTCTTGTATAAAGAGTTTCAACCAGTCGTTCGTCGCAATAGATTTAGCACAGTTTAAGGACAAGAATTCACTTTTCAATTGAAGTTGACGTATGTACATCAGATAGCATATACATTGGTCACACTATCTACTTTCTAAGCCCCTAAATCAGATGTATTCTTATGGTAATTATCAAAATGTTTTTTAATAAAAATATCCTTAAGCACATGTCTCTAGACATGTCACGACAGATAGGATCAAGAAAATGATACAAATTGTATCACGGTACGGTGCGATCAGCAAGCTCGCCGGGTTTTTTACACCCTGACGATGCTGGTTCCACAGCGACAAGCACGTCATTGGAATTTGAACGAATGGCGCCCACACTGGCAAAACTTGAAACCAGAAGTTGAACGATATGAAGCCAACGTACGCAACGAACATACTCTGCCAAATAAATCGTTGCGGCAGCTGCATGCACACCGCGAAGATCAGAAACACGCCATGCGGAATGGCGATGCCAACCTCGTCCCAGAAGTAGAGTACGACCTCTAGGATCCCGCAAACCACCCAATCGAAGCTGCTACCCATGCTATGCGACAGACGGAATACGCAAAACCCGGTCAACACTGTCATAAGTATGCCGACGAGTACATCTGCCGACGATATTGTGGTGAAATTCGCTTCCATTCCGACGCGTAAGAGACCCACGGCGATAATAAAAAACATCGCGTTGCGCCAGGTCCTACGGGTTCTCGGCTGCGGGGGTTCCTCGCGGTGCTCCCAACTGTTCTTGAATTGTGCTACCACCCGCTTTCCAATAAATCTTCCTTCTATTCGGATGTTAGGCTCGGCGTTTCTACGCTGTCGTGGCTCCGGAATAGGCACGATCACGGTACCTTCGGGGGCAGAAGTGGCGTCTTCGGGGGCGGCGTAACTTCGGATGGCTTCTACTTTTATTTTCTTCCGCGGCGGCTCTGCCAGCTTCGGTTCCCTCGGTTCCAGTTGGCATATCATGTCCTCCATGACCTCGAATATAGCGTATGGCGAGTCGTTCCAAACCTGAGATTTCACGTAGTCCACGCGGTGCATTTCTGGTATCCTCGACAACGTTTTCATCCGCACAGACCTTACGAGCTCGTGTCCCGGGTAGCCCATGGCATCGAGTCCTTCGCCTCGTTTCGGTCCCCTGACTATATCGTACCCCTTCATGGTTGTATGTGCCATGCCCGCCAACTGTTTCGTCGTCTTCATCGTGAACATTCCCTTTGTTCCCGTGAACTTATGCTTTCTCTCGGGGGTTTCTTCGACATTGACTCCCTTGCGTGAGCAAAACATCGGCAGGAAGCTCTCCCACGTCGCCAAGTCGATCTTGTACCGCACTATTAGGTCTCGTAAGACGAGATACTTGACGGTGAAATCAAACCCCATAGATCGAAACAAACACATTTCATTGTCGTCGCTCAAATTCAGCCCTAGAAGGAGAAGCCCGTCCGGCGCACCACTCGTTCCACCTGTTCCACCTGTTCCAAAGCCCAAGTTTACTACGGTACGCCGGAGCAGGTCCCGGTCCGCCCCGGTCACCATGGTCTTGAAGACCGTACGCGGTCTCGTACCGACTTTTATCGACCTTACGGACTCATTGAGGTAGTCGTCGAGCTCTGTCCAATAGTCGTCCATTTTAAAAATTTACATAAACTTAAAATGTGTTTCTTTTTGAAACGCTTTGAAAACGTTTAGTTTAAGTCTAGTTTAAGTTTTACCGTACGCATGAATTCAGCAGAGCTTTAAAACAAGTTTAAATGCAACAAATTTTGTAATAACACTTTTAATTTATACTAACGTCCGGTACAATATTTTATAAATGAAGACAGTTGTTTTATATAAACACAGAATAAGTGTAATTTGGCGTTATTTGTTTACGAACCACAAATGACGTTATTTGAGTCTACAAAAGTAGATAGTAAATTACGTTAATATAATATTTAATGATAAATATTCGTCAAACTACAAATTATAGAACGAGATATACTTATGATATGACCAAATTGTAGACCTCTGTATGTAGTATAAAACGTTTTTCCGTCGATGCAAACTAACAAAATAAAATAAAAGTAGATAGTTTACTATGTACTAGACCGTAAATGTCTTAAAGTATATATGAAGTAGCATAAAGATATATGGATTGATATGAAATTATACACACAGTGTCTCTGTTATGAAAAGTAGATAGTTGTCATCTGTACAGTGCATATAGTGTCCTTATAATATATCAAACATCATGTGAGATGAAGTGAAGGAAGGTAATTAACGCTGCGCGTGTAGCGTGTATATATTTTTAAAAAAAGCACTTACCAATTATGATGAATTTGGATGGTCCGGCAAGATAAAAATAAACTAGAATAAACTAGAATAAACGAATAATAGGTTTAAAAAACTTAACATAACCATGTTTCAAAATATACATCAACGATTGATTTTGCCACGGGCGTTCAAGCCGGACGATGCGCCACAGGCGTACGTAAACGATAGGACCGATCTTGCCGCCGTACGGTTGGGAGATTTGCGAATTGGCGCCATTTTCTGGTACGATGCGTACCCAGACGGGTACCCCGGGGCGTTTTTCGAGTACGAAGTCGATAGTATCGCGGACGACGTGACATGTTTATGGGTTAGCAACGGTGGAAAGCTAATGACCAACATCGACGAAGACACGCTTTGCTTTTCGGAGCTAGCGCCGAACACGGAGGTCTATGTCAGCAAGGGACACACGGAGGACATGGTGCGTAGCTTCTCGCCCACTCAGGAACTTCCAGAGGAAAGCTTAAAGAGCTTCGATATGTACAGCGTCGGCTCGTCGATACACGATATACGGTTAGACAACCTCGAGAAGAAGATGGAAAGTATCGAAGGGAAAATGAACGATATCCAGCTTGCCCTAGGGTCCATATTGCGTGCCGTCCAGAAGACCCCCTAAGGACCCTGAGGACCCTGAGGACCCTAAGGACCCTAAGACAAAGGACCCCCCGGAACCCGTAACCTGTAAATTTTAATTTTAATTTACAATATATAAATAGATTGTTTCTAACTTAAGAGATGCCGAAGCGCAAACGTAAGAAGAAAAACAAACAGCAACTTGATTTCAATACCCTCAGCGGCGCGTCGAGCAGCACAGTCGTTGTACCCCCATTTACCGTTCAAAATGTCGTCTCCACCTTCAACATGGGCATAAAAGGGTTGAACCTCAGAAAAATCGCACTAGAAAATAAGTGCATCGAATTCAACCCTCAGACCTTCGCGGCGGCGACCCTTCGTATACGTGAACCCAGGACCACCGCACTGGCATTTGCGAGCGGCAACATGGTCGTCACCGGGTCCAAGAGCACCAGCGAGTCTCGTCTAGCGGCGAGGAAGTACGCGAGAATATTTCAAAACCTTGGCATTCCTGTCATGTTCAAGAAGTTCAAAATACAAAATATTGTGGCGTCCGCGAACGTGTTTTTCCCTATCAAATTGCAAGACATAGCGGAATCCTACGGTCCCTACGTGTCCTTCACACCAGACCTCTTCCCCGGGTTGATATTCCGAAGCGTAAAACTCGTCTTCCTCATCTTCCGGTCCGGAAAAGTTGTCATCACCGGCGCGCGGGACGTCAACGACATCAAACTCACCTACGAGAGTCTCTACACCAACATCTTGGTCCGATTCAGAGATACAGAGAACAGCAGCACCAGTTCCTCACAGTACAGGAACGACCTCCGAAAAAAGCGAGACACCTCTGACCTATAGACTTTATATTTAAACATCTATGAAAAAACAAATAGTATGTTTTAAACATCTATGATAAATACCCTTGTTTCGCCCTGCTTTCCTTCCCCCTCGATTTGCTCTTGAGCTACGTGTACCAGGTTTGTCTCCCGTGCCGAAACGAGGGTTGCCAGTATGTTCTCCTTCGTCTGTTCGAATATTATGGTTGACGATTTCGCTTTTACCACAATGTACGGGTCTGTCGCCGTCCACGTGTTCATGAACGGCGCTAGCGAAGTGTTGGTTATCAGTCCGTGACAGAGACGAACGCGTTTAAATTCCCCGGCGTACAGGTCCTCGTGGACGACTGCTTCCATGGCGCTGTTCCGAGCGAGGCGCGCTGCTTCGACCAGTGGAGACACCTCTGTCAAGTAGAGCTCCCGCATCGGGTCGTCCTGTACTTCGAAAAGGTAATAATACGCCGCTCTAGTTCTCACCGCCGACTCTTTCTCCACGCACGTCTCTATCGCCCGTAGTTCTTCCTTGCTGATCAGCGGCGCGAGCGTGTCCGGGTCCGTCAACAGGACGACGGCAAGCTCACTCTCCCCGGTAAAGTGTCCGATGAGGTACGGACCAACATAGCTTAACTCTTCCATCTTCGCGTTCCTAAAGGACTTTGGCTTGTGCGTTTAATCTTATTTAAACTTATCTTAATCTTCTTAATATTAATCTTCTTAATATTAATCTTCTTAGTAATATTAATCTTCTTAATATTAATCTTAGTAATATTAATCTTCTTTTTATTTTAATAATATTTTCCGGACGGATGTAACCCTACATTTATCACTAGAAGGTCCTTATAAAAAAGTCCTTATCTTTACGCCGTAAACCATCGGTCTTCGTTGGATTCGGTCGAGTCGTTCGAGTCAAAATGTTGCACCTGGAAACACATGAAAATGATACAAAATTCTATAGTTTCATATGACCGTATCGATTAAAGAATTTTACCATATAAATTATATCGATAATGTTTAATAGAATGGAAAAACAATTGTTAATCTTGTTGCAAAAAAAATTCCAGTCGAGGAATTCCGGGTTTGGCGATGACTACCTGATCCGCATCATCAGGGACATCCAACGGTACGATCCTCCACTGAGGGCAAGGGTCTACACCGTGATTAATACCCTGGACGACTACAAGTGGGACATGGACCCGATGGAGCAGTTGCAGTACGCGGTGTACACCGCAAAGGTGGAGGAATTCCGCACGTCTGAAGATGGAATACTTTCTTACGCGTGGGAACTAGGCGGTAGCGACGAAAAATTGATAAAACCTCCCACCTTCGAATACCAGATGAGAAACGGCGAGATAGCAGAGTTGCACAGGACCGAAAAGCACATTTGTTTCGTTCCGGCGGGGTACGATGGAAAACTACCAGGCGATATTGTCCCGATGCAACAGCGAATCGCGGGTCCCAAGGCACTGATGTCTCTTCTGCACGTACTCGTGGTTCCTATGGTTCGAATCTACAACGCGGCACGTCTTCCAGACGACTACGACTTTGATGACGCACGCGCGTGCGGGAAAGCAGGCATAGAAAAGTTGTTGAATGGCGACAAATATTTCCCGGGATCGTGGGACTGGTGGATGACCAACGAAACCGTAAACGGGTTGGGGTTACGACCAAAGGCAACGGACATGGCGTACGACAAACCAATAGAGAAACCACAGCGTCTCGACCTAGAATTTACGTTCCACGTGACCCCGGACAATTCGATTGGGTTCTTGCATATGCACGTGTTCGAGAAGTCGTTACTGACGAAAAACTACGAAACCATGTCCCCATTGATCAATACTCCTGTGTATCTTATCGAGAACACCGCGTTTGAACTCGATGTAAACGAAGACATGTTCGAAGACGAAGAGGTAGCAGACCTAGAAATTCGCAAGGTGGACGACCCGATGGAGAAGGGAGACCTAGGTATGGACATCTTGATAGCAGACTTCGAGCGCGAAGATGGCATCAAAGTAGACGAGCAATTCATGGAAGACATCGACGAGTTGATGAAGGGAGATCTGAAGGAAGACCTTGACATCGGCGAGTGGATGGAGGACTTAACAGAGTCCGAATCGGATGACTCCGAGTTGGACGATGACAAGGATTATGGACCACCGATTCCACTCTTACCGTTAGGTTCGGTATGGGAGCAAAAATCGAGACCCACACTAAAGGTGACTTTGATAAAAGTATTACCTGGTAAGGTTAGGGTAAGAAACGGTGGAAATTTAGAGTACGAGATGACGGACAAGCAGTTGTTGTCCTTGTACAGAAGGATAAAATAAGTATATAAGACAGTACAATATACCTATAAATGAGCACTCTATTAGAAGACTACGACGGTGACGGCGACGTAATATTATCCTGGGTAAGGGCTGGCTTGAATCAGCTCGATGTTACTAACTACGAACTAGTAGTAAGAATAGCGGGGCGTTATAAATATTTTCCTATTCTAGAGCGGTCCTGGATGACAGATGAAAAAATTCCAGACTTTACACCAGTACAACCTCAGTTAAAATTCGATTACGAAGACGAGGTTTGGTACATAGACACATCGTTTACCATCCCGGATGAATTTACGATAAGGAATTTTGAGACGGATGTACCAGAATGAAGAAAGATGATTTTCTAAGTATAAATACAATAAGTGGTAATAACAATATGGAAACCCGACAACTATACCTTATTTCAGCAGTAGCTACTATCGCTATGTCTTTACTATACCTCTACCAACAAGATAAAAAAAAGAAAGATGATGAAGTCCACTAATACCCAAAAGGTCCACTAAATTATCGCACTCTCTTGGCTGCTTCAGTTCAACACCCTTGTACATATACTGGTAGAATTCTTGTACGGTACTGTAATGTTAAATGCTTTCTACATAAAATAATTACATCAAATTTACACACTTGTTTACTATATTAATTTCGTGCAACCTAATCAAAAAATTTCTAAAAAATAATCAACATGGTCAAAGTTATTCCATTTATTGATTTAGATTCCAACATTATTATGAAGCAGGTCGTCTCCATCGACAACTACCAAGGCAGGCGAACGCGCGAGCGCAAGGCAATTTCTTACAACGTCGCAGCAATTCAAAAGGCAGAGCGCAAAGCAACGAATCACGCGAAGAAGGAAGCAAGGCGTGCGAAGGCGAAAGAAGCGACCAGAAGGCGCAAAGAGAACCGCAAGGTCGAGAAAGAGCAGCAGCGACTCCAGGCGATCAAGGACAGAAAAATGCAAGTCATCCGAACCAACCTCACGAACGTCTGTAGAGCAATCAACAAGAGCGTTCACGAAGTAGAAGAGGAAGTAATGAACGCACTGAGCGTCAAACAGCGCGCATGTCTCCCGAAATTGATCGACGCACCGACTGGGAACACGTGTACGTTATCGTACATCGATCGGTTGATGAGCATCAAACAGTTCGCAACCGATGTCGAGATGTACAAATGCAAATTTTATTTGACCGACGATCCAAAGTACGTTCGGCGCATTCAACGATGCGTTAAGGCAATCGGTCAACTAGACTGAATAAGTAACCAAATCTATACAACTATTCACGTTATGTGTCACATACGGCTCTATTCTAATTCTACCGCTTTCTCTAGTTACCATCGAGGGCGGGCAAGCTTGTACGAATACATTCTCAGTCGTCTCGCACTCGAGTACGTCTCCCTCAAAACTACATTTTAATGGCTGGTAGCTGGGCTGAGGGGACGTACCATTCTTGCAATAACTTCCTAAGCTACTAATCTTTGGTGGAAATGCTCGTGTTGATATCATAGAACCGTAGTCGCCCCACAACTGGACCATCATAAGGATGAACAGTATTCCGGCGATTGTCAGTACAATACCTTTACAAAGGTTGCGCCGACACGATGGCTTTCTACTCTGGACTCGTACGTTATTTAATAAGTTGTCGCGTTCAACATTAAAGTGTTGTTCGATGTCTTCTTCTTCTGCTTCTTCAAGTTTACTCATGTTTTATTTATAAAGACGGATATATATAGTAATCTTAGGATTAAGTCAACAATAATATTAGTAATTGTGTAGTTATAACAAATAGAACTGGTATAATTATAGGACGCGTACGATAAACGCGTTCCATTATACGGATTGACCATCCATATTTATACCTAGTCACTGTCCATCTCCTCGCTTATACACGGTGCGAGATAAAGTTGGAGACTGCCACCGCCTAGTGACGCACCGAATCGTACCGGGAAGTTGTGCTTGTACCCGAACGTAATCGCGTCACTGACTTTACCGATGCTGAACGCACGAGACAGATTTTTGTTACCTAACGTCACGGGTTGAGGGTCGTTAAATCCAAGATATTCAATTCCTTCACTTGGAATCTCTTGAACAAGTTTGACTGTTCCGGACATCGAATCTTTGCTCTCTAGGATNAGAGAGTTTTTCATCGGTGTTAACGTGACCGCCGCTTTTGTGAAATCGACTACGCTGGACTTCCAATCCTTCAGGAACGCGGGTGTGATGTTGATACAGACGTCCTCGTCGATCTCTGGAACCTCCAAGGAATCATCCTCTTGTGCTATCTGCCGAAGAGTGTACTTCATAGTTTTGGTCTCTTGAATGATCTCGATGTCAACCGTGTCGTCCGTCGTGATTATGCTGAGTGAATCTTTCGCCGTCCCGTTCTTTATTGCGGACAGGATCACTGGTAAATTCACGTGGATTGTTTCATTCTTTGGACATTCGTACGAGTCGAAGTAGTGTAGGTCGAGTTTAACGTCCAGGAAGACGCTGTGACACGCGGACATGCATATAAACTTTAAACCTGTTTCACTTGCTTCGATTCGTACGATTTCCACAAATTGGGAAATGAAATCGAATAGTTTGTAGACTTGTTTTACATCTATGATATTACACTTCATGTTTGATTTTGTTTACTTTAAAGTCGAAACGTTTACTATTTTATTTGTTTTTAATATTTGCCGGTACGGGTACGGGTACGAGGGCACGCCGGGCACGCGGGCACGCCGGGTAAAGGACTTATATGTGTAAGGACCTTAAGGACCTTGAGGGACAACCTGGTTGTTAAAACTCGTCATCTCGGTAAATCTTAAATAATCGGATTCGAGCCGTAGTCTCTTCCCTAGATAAATTACTATAGCTATTTCTACCAAATAGAATATGGGAAGGACGTAGGTATGTACCGCTCCAGATAGGGCTGTGTTTGCGTAAAGAATTAGAGCTATGCCACTAGATATAAAGGAATTATTATACCAAATTTTTCTAGGATTGGTTAAGCTCTTTCCTTTGTAAATACTATAACTGAAGAGAATAAATCCGGACAGGTTGATCGTAATAAAGCGCGGCAGCTCCGTTTCGTCCGGCAACACGTTCGACACCGAATTCACCAACGCCATGATTAATATGGACACCATCAGCATGTGAGCGAAGTAGCGAAACCCGCTAGGAGAACCGATCGTGAGTGCCATATATCCAGTAATCGATGTATATATATAACTCCCGATCTATTAAACCAATGTGGCTTCTGTTCCACTTCGTTTTCATGTACTTCTGTACTCCTTCCTGGTGGATGCATCTGGTTGCCACATTTTGCTTCCTTCCTTTGGTAAAAACGGATCAAACAAAACCGTCTTTATCCGATGTCACACCGTGCCTTGCACTAGCAGCTATGTATTTAGGATTCTACTTAACCGAAGAGCTCTACCACTTTGGATTTCTTCCTTGGTGGGTGACAACCATTTGTGGGTTTCGGAAGAAGCGTCCGTACATCCTATTCGGCGGAATCGTGTTGGGTATCATGCTCATGATTATAAACAGTGTAAATGTTACAATCGGTCACGTGCTTATGAATCTGGGGAGGATGTTGAAGATAAAACAAGCTAGCATGTTATCTCTGTTGTTTACTCATTTAATATTGGCAGTGGTTTTATGTAGACTCCCACTTGTAAATATAAAGTATGCGGATCTGCTAGCCGGCGTCAGCGCGGTTGTAAGTGCTTGTATAAAAGATAACATTGATTGGTTTAGTATAGGAACATTATTTACTCATCCCCTTAGTACAGGGGTCAGCATTTTACATCTGACAAACCTCTCGTGGTATCAATTGTACGAAAATAATCACTTTAGAAGAGTCGCCCTATCCTTCCATTTCTTGCTTCCGATCGGAATCGTTTGCACTGTTGTCTTAAGAATAGTAATTCTATCCGAACTAAATTACAGGACTTACGAGGTGAATATACCCGCCTTCTAACTTTAGGGGACAGTAACCGACGAAATGCGGAAAGTGTATCCTTCATAATCACGTTATTTGGAATCTCATCGATAATACTCTCTGGACTGTACCGCGTCAACTTTGACTCGATGTACGCCGCTGTCTTAACGTTTGAGACTCGCCCCTTATTCCAAATGCGGTTCCAACAATACTGGTTATTAAAGGTTTGGAAATATTTCGAACATTGGACGAGGTTGGTAAAATCGGTACCGTCTAAGAATTGTAGTGTAGTGAAAACAATAAAGTCTTGCATCTTATTCGCGTGTGTCGTCTCGATAGAGGATAAAAACATTTTAAAAACAATTTTCGATATATTTATACTATCTATACTAATACAAAGGTCCTCTGGAGTCCTCCGAGGGTCCACTATGGATCCCTGTGGGTCCCGGGTCCCCGGACAGGTTGTCAAAAAATAGAAATAATGTATTACTTTATTTATGTATTAATGTTTATTGTCAAAATGATTTATCTTGTTATATCGAATACTGAATTTTATCAATCTAGTCTCAAGGTTCACGGTACTTACGATAATTTAGAAGATGCACTAAATAGAATACAAACATTCGGTGTCGAGGAAACGAAAATCGGATCATGGGTAACGTGGAGGACCGTAGACAAGTCACAGCGGTTCTTTCTACGTAAATACCCTGAAGGCGATTGTACCTGTTCAATAGACGGTATATAAGTATAAAATAATATAATAAATGTTTCCTACTGAAATTATACCGTATACCCATACAGCTGCTCAAGTAAAGGTTATTTTAGATAAGCGATACAACTCCTGGTGGATTCTAGAGAGAATTATTGAGTGCCAGAATGCCTATGTGTATTATTTTCGGAGTGTAGAACCCGTAGAAGCGATCGCGGTGTAATCTACTGATAAGGGTATATAGTGTGTGATTTGTCCATTTTTAAACAACAAAATAACATAAATAATCCTCCTAATATAATAGCAACAACAGCAATCCCCGCCATTTTTATCAATATATTTTAAACCTTATATACTTCCCAATTCAACAGTTGAAGCTCTCATACGGTGCCT
>JGI20160J14292_10003528_pt1 | contig 11872 bp, 8 predicted proteins | sample COG_10_FD_14292 | JGI IMG/M metagenome (IMG submission 14292) | reverse complement strand
TTTCAGACCCATGCCTTCGCCGGACAAAAACCCCGTGACCACCATGTGATGTTCAATCACCCCGCCGATAGCGGCCAGAATCGAGGGGATATATTTCCCATCCACCCAAGCCCCACCGCGTGGATCGAAGACCGCCTTCAACTCTTCAACCACAAAGCTGACATCACCGCCGCGCCGGAACACTGCCGAGATCATCCGCGTGAGCGCCACTGTCCAGGCAAAATGCTCCATGTTCTTGGAATTGATGAACACTTCAAAGGGCCGGCGATGCCCATTGAGCAACAGATCATTCACAGTAATATAAAGCGCATGCTCGCTGTCGGGCCATTTCACCTTATAGGTTTGCCCTTCCAACGCTTCGGGGCGGCTCAAAGGCTCACTGATATAGACAACATCGGCGCCTGTATCGGCCTCGGGCGTTTTCTCGCCTTCCTCTGACACAGATAAAACAGACCCAGTCACAGCATTGGGCCGATAGGTCGTGCAGCCTTTGCACCCTTGATCCCAAGCGGCCATATAAACGTCTTTGAAGGCCTCAAAGCTGATATCCTCGGGGCAGTTGATGGTTTTCGATATAGAACTGTCGATCCATTTCTGCGCCGCAGCCTGCATCCGTACATGTTCGAGAGGCGCCAGGGTTTGCGCATTCACGAAGTAATTGGGAAGCTCTGCATCACCCATTTTATCGCGCCACATTTGCACGGCATAGTCAATCACTTCTTCTTCTGTTCGCGTGCCATCTTTTTGCAGAACTTTGCGCGTATAGGCATAGGCAAAGACCGGCTCGATCCCAGAAGACACATTGCCTGCATAAAGGCTGATTGTTCCGGTGGGAGCAATGCTGGTCAACAAGGCGTTGCGAATGCCATGTTCTGCGATCGCATCGCGCACATCAGCGTCCATCTGCTCCATCGCGCCGCTTGTGAGATAGCCCACAGCGTCGAAGAGCTCAAACGCCCCCTTTTCCTTCGCCAGCTCAACCGAGGCCAGATAGGCTGCTCGGGCGATTTGATGCATCCAAGCCTCCGTCTGAGCCGCGGCCTCCACGGAGCCATAACGCAGCCCAACCATAAGCAACGCGTCCGCAAGCCCGGTGACCCCAAGGCCAATCCGCCGCTTGGCCTCTGCCTCGCGTTGTTGGGCCTCCAGAGGAAAGCGGCTGGCATCCACCACATTGTCCATCATCCGAACCGCGGTTGCGACCAAATCAGACAAGACCGCCTCATCCAGCGCCGCCTGCTCTCCAAAAGGATCAGAGACCAAACGGGCCATATTGATAGATCCCAGCAAACAGGCACCATAGGGTGGCAACGGTTGCTCACCGCAAGGGTTGGTGGCCGCAATGGTTTCGCAATAATTGAGGTTATTGGCCTGATTGATACGGTCAATAAAGATCACGCCTGGTTCGGCAAACTCAAAAGTGGAGTTCATAATTTGATCCCAAAGCTCGACCGCCCGAAGGGTCTGATAAACCTCCCCTTCAAAAACCAAGTCCCAAGGATCATCCGCCTTAACCGCGGCCATAAAAGCATCCGTGACCAAAACCGAGACGTTGAACATCCGCAAACGCGCAGGATCGCGTTTTGCGGTGATGAAATCCACAATATCGGGGTGATCACAGCGCATGGTCGCCATCATAGCGCCGCGCCGGCTTCCAGCCGACATAATCGTGCGGCACATCGCGTCCCACACATCCATAAAGGACAAAGGACCAGAAGCATCCGCAGCAACGCCCTTAACCTTCGCCCCTTTCGGACGAATGGTCGAAAAATCATATCCAATGCCGCCACCTTGCTGCATCGTCAGCGCAGCCTCTTTCAGCATATCAAAAATCCCGCCCATACTATCGGGAATTGTGCCCATGACAAAGCAATTGAACAAAGTCACACTACGCTCTGTGCCCGCACCGGCGGTGATCCGCCCCGCTGGCAAGAATTTGAAATCTGACAAAGCATCATAGAACTTTGGCTCCCACTCAGCCGGCGCAGTTTCTACGGCGGCCAAGGCCTGCGCGATGCGCCGCCAGCTGTCCTCGACGGTGGTATCAATCGGCGTTCCATCCGCTTGTTTGAAGCGGTATTTCATATCCCAGATTTGTTCGGCGATTGGAGCTGTAAAGCGTGTCATGGCTCGTCCCATCTATAAGCGCAAGAGTAGGAAACAAAGCTAGCCCGCACGCGTTAAAAGGTCAACTTGTATCCCCGGCTCGAATCTGATCTTTTGCAAAACATACACAATATATGGGGTGGCGAGTTGTCGAAATACATAAACCTAGTAAAACTCAGCGTCGGCACCGAGACGATTGAGAGTCTGCGCGCTTGGCAGTCCAGCCCTATGGCTCAGACCCGCGACGGACTGCCGCGCCATGTCACCCGCATGTGGCCAAAACGCAGTGAAGAGCTGCTTGCAGGCGGTTCAATCTATTGGATTATCAAGGGCGCAATTCTGTGCCGCCAAAAGCTGATCCGCCTAGACGAGGCCATCGGTTCAGACGGCATTCGCCGCTGTGCGATTGTCACGGATCCCGAGCTGATCGCTGTGGCCGCCACTCCCAAACGGGCCTTTCAAGGCTGGCGCTACCTGCAGCCAAATGACGCGCCATCAGATTTGGCCCAAGCCCGGCCCAACGATGACAGGCTGCCAGCTGAAATGCAGGCAGCTTTGGCCGCTATCGGTATCTTATGATCGTTATTGCGCGCTGATTTTCCGGATCAACGGCCCGCAATCGCCACCAGCGCTGTGCGATTTCCAGAGGGTCGCTTGAGATTTCAAGACCAAACCATCTTCCAATATTCGTAAGTGATTGGCCTCGATCGTCGCGCCAGTGCTTGTGATATCTGCGATGGCTTCGGCAGTCTCATTCTTCACCGCTCCCTCAGTCGCGCCTTGACTGTCCACCAATTGGTAATCTGCCACACCCTGCGCGGTCAAAAACTGTCGCACCAAGCGGTGATATTTTGTGGCGATGCGCAAGCGAAATCCGTGGTCAGCCCGGAACCGGGCTGCGACTGCATCAAGATCATGCAATGAGGTCACATCGCGCCAGCAGGCCGGCACGGCGATAATCAGATCTGCAAAGCCAAAGCCCATCTCAGCCACAGGTTCGACCACATCTGCCCAATGGACTAGTTTCTCATGCACCAAATCCGTGCCTGTCACCCCGAAGTGAATGCGGCCAGCGGCCAATTCGCGCGGGATCTCTCCAGCAGAAAGCAACACAAGCTCAACCCCATCGACTCCCTCAACCTGGCCGACATATTCGCGATCCGAGCCAGATTTCGACAGCTGAACCCCGCGTTCCGCGAACCAGTCAAAGGTCTCTTGCATCAACCGCCCCTTGGAGGGCACGCCAAGTTTCAACATGATAAGCCCCCCTTCGTGGCTCGCAGGCTATATTCAGGTCGAATAATGCCGCCCACAGCCGGCACCGCACAGCCCTGCCCCAAAACACGGGTCAAAGCATCATAGCGCCCGCCGGAGGCAACGGCGGGCCAGCCGGGCTCTGCGGCATAAAACCCAAACACAAACCCATCGTAATATTCCATGGCCGTGAGACCGTAGGCCGCCTCAAAACCGATGGGCGCCACATCCATCCCTGCCGCATCAAGAGCCTTGATCCGTGCGGCCACATGCGCGACCGCAGGGCCAATGGAGGGCAATCGGCTGGTGAGTGCCTGCAAAAGCTTCAATGCCTCCGGCAATTTGCCCCGGATTGCCAATAGATCGGTCAAAGCCTCAATCTCGGCAGCGGGAATGGGCGGAGCGGTGGCCTCTTCTTCCAATTGAGCCAACCTTTCTTGCACATCCTGAGCGCTGCGCAGACCAATCTGCTGACCGTATGCCCCTAAAGTTTTAGGCGCCACAGGCTGCGAGAACCGAGCCAGCAAGGACTGAAACCGCAAAGGCCGCCAAATATGACGCCGCAAGGCGGCTTTTCGCGCGTCAGAAGTGCTCAGCCCGTCAATGGCCGCGCGCAAAAGCCCCACATCACCGGTTGAGGCTGTCAAATCCAAGGGCGCAAGAATTTGGTGAAACAATCTGAAAACCTCAGCCTCGATCGCCTCAGGCGCACTGCGGTCGAACACTTCATACCCCACTTGCTCGCTCTGCGCCTCGCGGCCCGTCGAACTGTCTTGATAGCGAAAGACCGGTCCAGCGTAGGTATAACGGGCCGGTTCTGCGCTCACGGCCATGTGGCGTTGCACCACAGGAACGGTAAAATCTGGCCGTAGCATCTGCTCACCGCGCAAGGGATCTGAGGTCACATAAGCGCGCGCGCGAATATCTTCGCCATATAGGTCGAGCAAGATATCGGCTGGTTGCAAAATATCTGCCTCTACCCGCACGGCACCATTGGCCTCAAAAGCTGCCAAAAGACGTGCAGTTTCGGCGCGGAGCTGGCTCATTGCCCCGCGACCTGTGCCGCCAGCATCTCACGCACCTTATCCACAAGCTGCATGCGCGGCGCTTCAATTTGACTGGGCCGGGCCTTCCATTCTTCTAAGCTGGCCTCTTTGGCCAATTGCGCGCCGAGGATCAGATCCTTAATCTGCACAATCCCAGCCGCTTTCTCATCACCGCCTTCGATAATGGCGATTGGGCTGTTGCGATTGTCCGCATATTTCAACTGAATACCAAAATTCTTCGGATTGCCCAAATAAACTTCGGCCCGAATGCCCGCGGCGCGCAGTTCTGATGCCATCGCTTGGTAGTCGCCCATGCGCGCCCTGTCCATCACCGTGATGACCACGGGTCCGGGCTGCGTATTTTGCATTTGGCCCTTCATCCGCAATGCCGCCAAGAGCCGGTCAACACCAATTGAAACGCCTGTTGCCGGCACTTCTTGCCCGGTGAACCGCTTGACCAAATCGTCATAACGCCCCCCGCCTGCCACCGAGCCAAATCGCCGGGGACGGCCTTTTTCATCCTTGATTTCAAAGGTCAATTCGGCTTCATAGACGGGACCAGTGTAATAGCCCAAACCGCGCACAACCGATGGGTCTAACACGATGCGATCCGCGCCATAGCCCTGGGTTGTGACCAGCTCAGAGATCTGTTGCAGCTCATCCACACCAGCCTCTCCTATGGTCGACCCTGCGACCAGACCGCGCAAATTGCTCAAAGTTTCCGCATTGGTGGCGCCCAGCGCCTGCATGAAGCCCAAGACCACCTCAGCCTGTTTTGCGGCCAGACCCGCACCTTGGGTGAAATCTCCACTGTCATCTTTGCGGCCCGCACCCAGCAACGCCTGCACACCCTCCAGCCCCAAACGATCCAGCTTATCGATCGCCCGCAGCACGGTTCCGCGCTCCGCGGTAAATTTCTCAGAATCCAAAGGATCCAAAATACCAGCCACTTCCATGACACCATTCAGGACTTTGCGATTGTTCACGCGAATAATGTAGTCGCCACGCGCGATGCCCACCTGTTCCAACGTATCAGACAGCATCGTGCAAATCTCTGCATCTGCGGCCATGCTGGCAGATCCGACCGTATCAGCATCACATTGATAAAACTGACGAAACCGACCATGGTCAGGTTTTTCATTGCGCCAAACCGGCCCCATAGCAACATTGATAAAACTGACGAAACCGACCATGGTCAGGTTTTTCATTGCGCCAAACCGGCCCCATAGCAAAGCGACGATAGGGGCTGGGCAGTTCATTGCGGTACTGGGCGTAGACCCGCGCGAGAGGCGCGGTCAAATCATAGCGCAACGCCAGCCAATCGTCATCTTCTTGCCAAGCAAAGACACCTTCATTCGGTCGATCCACATCGGGCAAAAATTTACCCAAAGCCTCAACGGTTTCGACTGCGCTGCTTTCCAGCTGCTCAAATCCGTAGAGGTGATACACATCTGCAATGCGCCGCAGCATCTCCGCCCGCTCGGACACATCCGCGCCAAAGTAATCGCGAAACCCTTTTGGCGGCAGCGCTTTTGGTTTGAGTGCTTTTTTCTGTTTGGCCATGATCAACCCCTATGTCTTAGCCTGCATTTAACCGCCCGAGCGCCGGGGGGCAACATGCGAGTTGGCCCGCGCAGAAACCCGGGGCAGAAAAAGACGCTTGATCCTCGCGCGAAGATCCCGCAGATGGCAGGTATGACACAAGCACTAGAAGAACAAATCGCCCATCTGACGCGCACTGTCGAAGATCTCTCTGACGTTGTTGCCAAACAGGATGCCGAGTTGCGGCGTCTCGCTGGGATTGTCGATCTTTTGGCCCAGCGCGCTCGGGATCGTGAGGCCGATGGCGGCGGCGGCGTCATTTTTGGTGATGAACGCCCACCTCATTATTGAGCCGCAAGCCCACGGCGGCTGTCTATAGATCTTCCACCATCAACACGCCTTCAAGGCTTTTCAAAGCGCCTTTGATTTGCGGCGTGACCGGGAACTCCTGGCCCAGCTCCATATCAACCTCTCCAGGCAGGCTGTCATCAAGCAGGCAAAAAGAAATCGGACCCTTAGCGCCCCGCCGGGTGGCGCGGGCCGCCTCCCTTAAAACCGTTGCGACAGGCTCAATCGCAAGCGGTGTGTCGAGATAAATCCGTAATCCCGCGCCACCCGCCTGAGCCACGGCCCCATCAATAGGCTGTACCGAACGGGCTAGCAATTTAAGCTGATCGGCCTCCATGGTCGCCTCAACGCTCAGAACAATCTTCGAGCCGGCTTCAAGATGTTCGCGGGAGACCTCGAGCGTATCGCTGAACATGGTGGCCTCAAAAGCCCCGGTCGTATCGCTCATTTGCACAAAGGCAAATCGATTGCCACGCGCAGATTTTCGTTCCTGCCGCCCGGCCACAATCCCGGCCAACTTGGCCACCAGCGGGCCGTCCTTGGCTTTTTCACTCAATTGGTCCAGCGTAATGACCCCAGAGCGTTTCAGCGAGGACATATAGTCATCTAGCGGGTGGCCAGACAAATAAAAGCCTATGGCTTTAAACTCTTCTGCCAATTGCACAGCGGGCAACCAATTGGGCACGGGAGATAGGCGCGGTTCAGGCAGATCCTCACCCGCCTCACCAAAGAGGCTTACTTGGCTCGAATTACGCTGCTCATGCACCGCCGCTGAATAGGCAACAAGATCATCCAAACTGTCAAAGACACGGTGGCGATTTCGGTCCAATTGATCAAAAGCTCCCGCCCGGGCCAGCATCTCCAGGGGTCTTTTGCCCACTCGTTTGAGATCCACCCGCCGAGCAAAATCAAACACGGTTTTAAAAGGCTGATCGCCGCGGCCATCGGCAATCAACCCCATCGCCTCAACCCCGACATTTTTCAACGCGCCAAGCCCGTAGACCAAAGCCCCATCAGCCACATCAAACCGCGGCTGCGAGCGATTCACGCAGGGCGGAATATAGGCAAGGTTGAGCCCTTTGCGCACTTCGTCAAAATAGATTGCCAACTTATCTGTGAGATGTAGATCGCAATTCATCACCCCGGCCATAAATTCAACCGGGTGATTGGCCTTGAGCCAAGCGGTCTGATAACTCACCACCGCATAGGCGGCCGCATGGGATTTGTTAAAGCCATAGTTGGCGAATTTATCGAGCAAGTCCCAAGTCGCCTTGGCGGTTTTTTCGTCCACCCCATTGCCCGCGGCGCCGGCCAAAAATTTAGGCCGTTCCGCATCCATCGCCTCTTGGATTTTTTTGCCCATCGCACGGCGCAACAAATCCGCGCCACCCAATGAGTAGCCCGCCATTTGACGGGCAATTTCCATCACCTGCTCTTGGTAGACAATGATGCCCTGCGTCTCATCTAAGATGTGATCAACCGACGGGTGCAGCAACTCACGCTCGCTTAATCGATTTTTGACCTCACAATATTTCGGAATGTTTTCCATCGGCCCCGGCCGATAGAGCGCAACCAAGGCAACGATGTCTTCAATGCAGTTGGGCTTCATGCGCTTTAGAGCGTCCATCATGCCGCTGGATTCCACCTGAAAAACCGCGACCGTTTTAGCTGCGGAATACAGATCATAAGAGGCTTTATCATCCAAAGGTATTGCGCTGATATCGCCCTCGGTCCCGGGTGGCGGCGCATAAAGCTCGCGGCCATCGACCGATTGATGCAGTGGCCGTGAGCGATGGACCAAATCCACCGCATTTTGAATCACCGTCAGCGTCTTGAGGCCCAAAAAGTCAAATTTAACCAGGCCGGCCTGCTCCACCCATTTCATATTAAACTGCGTCGCCGGCATGTCAGAGCGCGGATCTTGATAGAGCGGCACCAATTGATCCAATGGCCGGTCGCCAATGACCACGCCTGCCGCATGGGTTGAGGCGTTTCGCAGCAGCCCTTCGATTTGCTGCCCATATGTCAACAGTCGATCCACAACCTCTTCTGCCCGAGCTTCCTCGCGCAGACGCGGCTCATCGGCCAGCGCTTTTTCGATGCTCACCGGTTTGACCCCTTCCACGGGGATCATTTTGGACAGGCGGTCAACCTGACCATAGGGCATTTGCAGCACCCGCCCGATGTCGCGCACCGCCGCTTTCGACAACAAGGCCCCAAAGGTGATAATTTGCCCCACCCGATCACAGCCATATTTTTGTTGCACATAACGGATTACCTCTTCGCGCCGATCCATGCAAAAATCGATGTCAAAATCGGGCATTGAAACCCGTTCCGGGTTCAAAAATCTCTCGAACAACAAGCCATACCGAAGAGGATCGAGATCTGTGATCGTCAACGCATAGGCCACCAGGGAACCCGCGCCTGACCCGCGCCCAGGCCCAACTGGGATGTTTTGCGCCTTGGTCCAAGCGATAAAATCTGCCACGATCAAGAAATAGCCGGGAAACCCCATGCCCTCGATGATATCCAGCTCGAAGTCCAGCCGCTTTTGATAGTCCTCTCGTGACACCGCATGGGGGATCACAGCCAAACGGCGCGCCAGCCCCTCATTGGATTGTCGACGCAGTTCTTCCACCTCATCATCGGCAAATTTCGGCAAAATCGGATCGCGTTTGTAGACTTTAAACGCGCAGCGGCGGGCAATTTCCACTGTATTGTCCAGAGCCTCCGGCAGATCTGCAAAGAGCACCGCCATTTCCGCAGGTGATTTGAGGTAATGCTGCGGGGTGAGGCGTCTTCTCGAGCCTTGCTGATCCACATAAGCGCCGTCAGCAATACAGATCAACGCATCATGGGCCTCGTAAATTTCCGGCTTGGGAAAATAGACATCGTTGGTGGCCACCAACGGTAAATCCATCGCATAGGCCATTTCGACCAAGCCTCGTTCGCTCAGCCTTTCAGCCTCGGGCATACGCCCATCTTCGCCAGGATGACGTTGCAGCTCCACATAAAGTCGATCGCCATAGGCCTGCGCCAAGTAGTCAAGTAATGCCTGCGCCTTGGCAGTCTGACCGTTTTGCAGCAATTTTCCCAATGGGCCATTCGGCCCACCTGTGAGGCAGATCACACCCTCCGCATGGTTGGCCAGCTGTGCCATTTGCACCTGTGGCAGCGTGCCGTCACTGTCCAGATAGAGGCAAGAATTGAGCGCCATGAGGTTTTCATAACCCCGTTCATTTTGCGCCAAAAGCACCAAGGCTGCCGGCGCCCGCGGCTTTTCAGTCGCCGCTGCGGGATCATAGGTCAGATCAACTTGGCAGCCAATGATTGGCTGAATACCCGCCTTTGGCGCCGCTTCCGAAAACTCCAGGGCGCAAAACATATTGTTGGTATCTGTCACGGCAACGGCCGGCATGCCCATGGCCCCAACCAAATCTGGCAATTTTTTGAGACGCACAGCCCCCTCAAGCAGGGAATACTCGCTGTGAACGCGCAGATGGATGAATTTTGGATTCTCGGGCATATATCATGGATAAACTGCCGATGCCCCAGCATCCAGAGTAAAACGTTCGGCACAGCATTTTGCCGCCCAAACCACACCGAGACACCTGCGCCACTCAAAGGTCAGATTTTTTCCTTGCCCGACTCACGAAAATAAGAGTTACTTGATCCGCGCTCAGTTTGGTTTTACGCCGCATCGGACCTTCGCGCGATTACTTAACAGACAGTGGCACGACTCTTTCAAATGAACATGTCGTTTTTCCTCAATGGGAAGTCAGTGTCTGTCACCCCCAAAACAGGCAGTGAAACTCTTTTAGATTACCTGCGCCTTGACGAGAAGCTATGCGGCACCAAAGAGGGCTGTAACGAAGGGGATTGCGGTGCCTGCACCGTCATCGTCACGGGACGCGATGGTGTGCCCCGCCCAATGAATGCCTGCATATTATTTTTGCCCCAGCTGCAAGGCTGCGCTGTGCGCACGGTGGAGGGGCTGTCCGGACCCGACGGCACGCTGCACCCGGTGCAGGAGGCCATGATCACCCACCACGGGGCGCAATGTGGGTTTTGCACCCCGGGCTTTGTGACGACCATGGCGGCAGCACATGCGACCGGTGAGACCGATTTCGATGCAGCTCTGGCAGGCAACCTGTGTCGGTGCACCGGCTACGCACCCATCATCCGCGCGGCTCAGGCCGCAGAAAAGCTCCCTGTGCCCTTTTGGATGGATGAACCGCCAAAGTTCCAAGCCCTTCAGAGCCGCGATGATGTTTTTTGCCCAAAATCTTCCGATGAATTGGCTCATTGGTATGCCCTCAATCCCAGCGCGACGCTCATCGCCGGCGGCACCGATGTGGGGCTATGGGTGACAAAGAAAATGCAAAGCCTCGGGCCAGTCGCCTTTGTCAGCCATGCCGAGGATCTGCGCCACATTCACGATGAGAAAGACATCCTGCGCATCGGCGCGGCAGTCACTATCACAAGTTTGATGCAGGCTATACGGCCGATGTCGGCGTCGTTGCACCAGCTTTTGAGGCGCTACGGCAGCCCTCAGGTGCGCAATGCGGCAACCATCGGCGGCAATATCGCGAATGGATCGCCCATCGGAGACGGATCACCGGCCCTCATTGCCATGGGCGCGCGGCTGGTCTTACGTCTCGCAGATGAACGCCGCGCACTTGATTTGGAAGATTTCTTTATCGCCTATCAAAAGCAAGATCTGCGACCAGGAGAATTTGTAGAGAGCATCGAACTGCCCAAGGCGCAAGGAAGGCTGCGCTGTTATAAACTGTCCAAAAGGTTTGATCAGGATATTTCTGCGGTGTGCGGCTGCTTTAAATTGGAGCAGGCGAATGGGGCGATCACAAAGGCCCGCATCGCCTTTGGCGGCATGGCAGCTACCCCCGCCAGAGCCTATAAAACCGAGGCCGCATTGTGCGGCCAGCCCTGGAGCTTGGAGACGTTCAATCAGGCACAGGCCGCTATGGCCGAAGATTTCAGCCCTTTGAGCGACATGCGCGCCAGTGCAGGCTATCGTGCGCAGGCGGGGGCCAATATGCTGATCCGATATTTTCATGATCTGCAAGCAACCCAAGTGAACATCCAAGAGGTGCATCCATGAGCGCCTCTGCCAGCCTACCGCATGACGCGGCGCGCCAGCATGTGAGTGGCAGCGCACGCTATGTAGATGACATCCCCACACCGCAAGGCACCTTGCACCTGGCCTTTGGCCTGTCGTCCTGCGCAGCGGGGCAGATTAAGTCGGTGGATCTCGATGCCGTGCGCGCCTGCCCCGGGGTGCATTTGGTGCTGGAGGCCAAAGACCTCCCCCATGCCAATGACGTCTCCCCCTCCGCCCATGACGAGCCGCTCCTCGCTGATGGCCGGGTGCATTATGCCGGACAACCCATTTTCTTGGTGGTGGCCGAGAGCCACCATCTGGCCCGCCGCGCCGCCCGATTGGCCACAGTTGAGATCGCAGCGGAACCGGCCATATTGACGATCGAGCAGGCCCTGGCCGCCGAAAGCCGCTTTGAGGATGGCCCGCGGATCTATACAAAAGGCAATCCCACCGG
>JGI20160J14292_10003526_pt1 | contig 11875 bp, 13 predicted proteins | sample COG_10_FD_14292 | JGI IMG/M metagenome (IMG submission 14292) | reverse complement strand
AAATTTTCTCCTATTTCATATTTTAATGCATCTTTCATGGTTTTTACTAACTTAGATGCAACGTTTAAATTCGATGTTGTACCACCAAGTGCAATTTGAAATTCATCTACACTGCGTACGTACTCTAATTCAGCGTATTGATCAAAAATTCTAGCAATGCGTTGATTGTAATGAACATATAAGCGATGCCTTGAGGGCCGTAAGATAATTTTTGGACATAAGATTTTTGCTTCTTTAATACTCATTGTGGTTTTCACACCAAAATATTTTGCTTCGTAGCTTGCTGCAACGAGGCAGCCTACATCACCTTCCATCGCGGTAATACCTACCGGTTTTCCGCGTAAATACGGCTCTTCGTGTTGCTCAACGCTAGCAAAAAAGCTGTTCATATCTATGTAAATTGTACGAAATGGTTGCATTTTATATTGCGAATCTACCTAAATGTTCACTATATGTTCTATCATGGAATTTAAAAAGAAAATATCAAATGTTGCATTTGGCGGTAATTGGTCAGAAGAATTAATCACAGAATATGAAATTTTGGAGTCGCTGGCGTCCTTACAGTGGGCAGTTGATAATTGCCGTAAACGAGAGGTGAATACTCCTGAAGTGAATGCTGCTTTAATTCATTTAACAAAAGATCTTGAAAAAGGGAAAATACTCTCTGATAGGTTTACGAGAGGACATTTAATAATTGACCAAAATTCACGGGAAATACATTTTCGTGAATGTTTTCGTCTAATAAAAGTTTGGCTTAAGGCTTGAAGCTATTTTCTGCAATCATTGAAATCATTTCAAACATAATAGAGGCTGCGGTTAAAGCTGTAATATTATTTGGACTATCTTTGGTTGGCATCATACAGACCACGTCACCTCCAACAATATTCAAGCCACGGGCAGCACGTAATAAAGCTATCGCTTCATCGATATCAAAACCTTTCTCTCCGGGCTCAATATTAGATACGCCAGGTGCAATAGTTGGATCAAGACAGTCGAGATCAAAAGTAATATAAACGGGCCGGTCTCCTAATACTTTTATTATTTGAGAAATTACATCAGTTAGCCCACGCCGTCTAAAGTCTTTCATAGTAACAATGTTATACCCATAATCATAAGCTGGCTGTAGCCAATCTAATGTTCTTGGGTGACCACGTAATCCAATTTGCATTGAGCGAGATGGATCAATTTTTCCTTGATCTGCAAGGTATGCACCCCAATGAGCAGCTGATTTTTTTGCCCCAAGGAAATGATCAACTTTTGTAAAAACATCTGTATGCGCGTCAAGGTGAAGAAAGCTTATTGGTTGACCGTTTGAGAGTTGCCCGCACCCTAAAGCTTGAATAATTCCACCTGTAATAGAATGGTCGCCACCAATCGAAACTGGCCTAACCCCTGCTTCATCTATTTCAGTAAAAAAATCAGTAATTCTTTCTATGCAGTCTTCATTGTCATTGGCACGGGGAAAGGGGACATCCCCAAGGTCTGTTATTTTGGCGAGTGTCCATGGATCTATTTTAAAGTCTGCATGTGCTCTTCTATGTACTGCGGATACATTGCGAAGGGCGCGAGGACCAAGATGTTGATCTCTTTCAGTGGTGCCATTTCCTGTTGAATGAGGGACCCCTACTAAGGCTATGTCTTGATTGTTTAATACTTCATTTTTGCACCTAAACATTGTTGGAATTCCCCACCAATATAGGTTTTCCATCATTGAACGATCGTGTTCATCAGCCATTAGATTTTTCCCAAAAAGAATGAAACTTATATTATTTATGTTGTTTGCAATATTTAGCTTTATGAATAATCCTAAGTTTTTTTATTAGTTTTAGTCAACGCTGTTTATTTTTAAACAAAGTATAGGTAATCTTAATTTAGTTAATAATTAATCAATATTTTTAATATTAGCTTTTAATTTTTGCACTAATTCCTAATTGAATAGGAAATTAAATGAATACTCCTATTTTTGCAGACTTAACGAGTACAGCTATTATTGTAAGCGCAGTGTTTCTTGTGGGTTTATCTAAAGGTGGTTTTGGTGGAGTTTTTGGTATTTTGGGTGTGCCAATTTTAACATTGATTATGCCTCCACTTGAAGCAGTAGCGTTTTTGTTACCTATTTATTTGGTTATGGATATTATTAGTTTGTGGACTTGGCGTGGGCAGTGGCACAAGGGGTTGGTTTGGAATATATTACCAATGGCTATCTTGGGAATCTGTGTGGGTTGGATTACTGCATCTATAGTATCTGATAAGATCGTTAGTTTCTTAGTCGGCTCTATAGCACTTTTATTTGTATTCCAGCGTGTAGTCCTAAAGCAGGATAAAAGTTTTAAAACTTCAGTTGTAGTAAAGAGTTGGTCAGGTCATTTTTGGGGTTTAATTGCAGGTTTTACTAGTTTTATAGCACATGCTGGAGGCCCACCTTTTCAAATATATGCAATGCCTCTAAGTCTAGATCCTAAAGTATTTACCAGTTCTAGTGTATTAATATTTTCAGTTCTTAACTTCGTTAAAATTGGCCCTTATGTAGCATTAGGCCGACTTAATCTTAGTATAACATGGTCTGCGCTACAATGATACCTATAGCGATATGTGCAACTTTATTGGGTGCATTAATAGTGAAAAAAATGAATACAGAAATATTTTATCCAATTATGTATGGATTTTTAACTTTGATTTCATTGAGGTTAATTGTGGCATCTCTACTGTAAAAAAACTATTCTGTTTCAATTAAAATCAGGTATTAATTTCTTCATTTATATAGATTTGTATAATATCTTTGAAATCCTTGTCAGCAACAAATCCTAATTCAATTGCTCTATCTGCCATAAAATTTTGTGGCCAATTATTGACTATATCTTCTATTTTTTTATCAGGAATTTTTTTTATTAATTTGCTAGTTTTTGTTCCAGCAATCTCTTCTAAGGCAAGGATCTGATCTGAAATTGAACACGAAACACCTGGTAAATTTAAAGAGCGCCTGTTCCCAAGCTTTTTAAAGTCTAATTTAGCAGCGTGTCTTAAAAACCTAATTGCACTTAGTGGACTAGCAAACCAATGACAAAGATTTTCGGGTACAGGTAAAATAGCTTCAATTCCATTTAAAGGCTCTCGGATAATGCTAGAATAAAAAGAACTAGCAGCTTTATTGGCTTGCCAGGACGTACTACAATGGTTGGCAGACGAAGTGCGACTCCATCTAAAAATCCTTTACGACTGTATTCGTTAATAAGGATTTCACCAACTAACTTTTGTGCGCCATAAGATGATTCTGGGTTTGGAGAGAAGTCATCATTTATTGCGCTGGGGTATGGCCCACTAAAAACAGCAAGAGATGAAGCGTAAATGAATTTTGGTTTGTAGGAGCCATTCGATGTAAGGAATTTTTTACGAATTCCTTCAAGTAAATGCCAAGTACCTTTAGCATTTATATCCCACCCTTTTTCAAAGTTTTCTTCAGCGTCACCAGATACAATTGCTGCAAGATGGTAAATAATGTCAGGTTTTTGATTAATGAGCTCTGAAATTATATTAGGGTCAGAAATATCACCTGTTTTTATTTTATAGAGTTTTTATGATTTTCAATTTTTGGTGGAATGACATCAAACAAGGTAATATCATTAATTTCTCCATTAAAATCGTCTTTAATTATAGATCTAGCAAGTCGCATGCCTATCATGCCAGCCGCACCAATAATTAATATTTTCATAATGTCCTCACATTTTGCAATGGCTGCTAATGGAAAATAAAATTACCTAAACATATATATAATTTTATATAAAGTTATGTTGATATTATAGCTTCATATTTTGATTATATTTTACAATCTAATTTACGCGCTCATTCTCGCAGCAATTAATCCAATAAGTTTTTTATGGTCTACGTCAAAATTACGAATTCCTTCTGCTAACTTTTCGGTTGCCATAGGATCAGCATTCATTTCCCATCTAAAGGTTGCTTCATCCATTGAAATTGGAAGAATGCCACTTGTATTATTTGGTGATAAAGCTCGTTCTAGTATCGATGTATCATTTCCCATTTCGTCCAAAAGACTTGGTGCAATAGTAAGATTATCACATCCTGCAAGTGCTTTTATCTGATTACTACTTCTAAAAGATGCACCCATTACAACAGTTTCTATATTATTCGATTTATAGTAATCATAAATTTTATGAACTGATTTAACGCCTGGATCTTCATGTGGTAAATATGAATCACGACCTTCTGCTTTTTTGTACCAGTCAGTAATTCTCCCTACAAATGGAGAAATCAAAAATGCTTTTGCATCAGCACATGCAACTGCCTGAGCCATTGAAAATAATAATGTTAAGTTACAATCAATACCATCATTTTGTAAAATTTCAGCAGCACGTATACCTTCCCAAGTAGACGCAAGTTTTATAAGTATTTGGTTTCTTTTTATGCCGCGCTTTTCATATTCTGCAATAATGTCTCTACCTCTAGCAACAGACTTTTCAGTATCAAAAGAAAGACAAGCATCTACTTCTGTTGATACGCGTCCTGGAACAAGTGCTGCTAATTCAGCGCCCATTGCAACTGTTAATGTTTCGGTTACTTGTTCAGGTGTCTGGCCAGTTTTTTTACCTGTATCTATTTCAGTGGCAACTAATTCTTCTGTTGCTGGATCTGTTAATGCCTTTAGAACTAGTGATGGATTTGTTGTACAATCAACCGGTTTGTATTCCTTAACGGCAGCAGCCTCTCCAGTATCTGCCACAACAACAGTCATCTCTCTAAGTTGCTCTAAAACAGTTTTCATGTTCAATTTCCTTACATTCTCTTTTGGATATTTTGTGATTGTTTGATTATAATTTGAATTACTTATACAACTACTAGCCCAGACAAACAGTCCTAAAATAATCTTTGATAATAAATAAAAATTACTTAATTTAGATTTATTATCAAATTTTCCCTAATATTCTATTCTTCAATGTACTACTTGGCTTAAGTAATAAAATACTTGATATTAGGCGAAACTAAAATGGATTCACTAAATGGTTAAAAGTAAGTATTTTTCTGAAATGGGTGGACACCCGGATCAAACTAATTTGTTAACTGATCGGGCCGTTTTTACTGATGCATATGCAGTTATTCCTAGGGGCTCAATGCGGGATATAGTTACTAGTTTCTTACCGTTTTGGGATGAAACTAGATTATGGGTTATATCGCGCCCACTGAGTGGCTTTTCTGAAACTTTCTCACAATATATAATGGAAGTGCAGCCTGGTGGGGGAAGTGATCAACCTGAGACAGACACCGATGCGGAAGGTGTTTTATTTGTAGTTGATGGGTCAATAGCTATTTCTTTTAATGGAAAAAAATATGACTTAACAGAAGGTGGTTATGCATATCTCCCAGCAGGTTTAATTTGGAAATTAAGAAATGAAACAGATAAAGCTGCTAAATTTCATTGGATAAGAAAGTCCTATCAATATGTTGATGGCTTAGATAAGCCAGAACCAATAGTTACAAATGCAAGTGATATTGAACCAACACCTATGCCAGATACAGATGGTAAGTGGACAACCACACGCTTTGTAGACCCTGCTGATATTCGCCATGATATGCATGTGACTATAGTAACATTACAGCCTGGGGCTGTAATTCCGTTTTGTGAGACGCATGTAATGGAACATGGGCTTTATGTTCTTAATGGCAAGGCAGTTTATCGGTTGAACCAAGATTGGGTAGAGGTAGAAGCAGGTGATTATATGCTGTTACGTGCTTTTTGCCCTCAAGCTTGTTATGCTGGTGGCCCGGATGCATTCCAATATCTTTTGTATAAAGATGTTAATAGGCATATGAATTTAAAATTATTGAAAAATTAAGGTAATGGAACAAATAAAATAATGAATCCAGGAGTTATTATCCCCTAATTATTGGTTCATTTTTTAAAAACTTCAAAAATTAGAATTAACATCTGCACCTAGTGCTTTCGAAACTTCTCTTGCAGTGTTTACTACAGATCTACTAAATTCAGCAATCTGATCGCTGGCAACACGGCTGGTTGGCCCTGATACGGATATTCCTGCTATAACTTCTCCAAATGCATTTTTTATTGGCGCAGCTATACAACGCATGCCAATATTGCGCTCTTGATCATCAATTGCATAGCCGCGTTCTAAAGTAATTGCCATATCGCCTTGTATTAATTCTAAAGTTGATTTGGTATATTGTGTGAAAGGTTCTAAGCCTGATTTAATAAATTTTTCTAATTTGGGAAGAGTATATTGAGTTAATAATACTTTTCCTATTCCTGATGCATGTAGTGGTGAAAGTGTTCCAGGTGGNAAAAAAGCACGGATAGGAGCATGTGTTTCGACCTGACTTAAAAATAAAACATTACCGTTATTTTCTATCCCTAGGTTGGCTGTTTCTCCAGTTTCTTCCATTAAGTTTCGTAAGAACGGACGGCTGGTTTCTACTAGGCTTGTTCTTCGCAGAAATGATGACCCAATCTGAAAAGAACCTGGTCCAATATTCCAAGTTTGTAGTCTATCATCACATTCTACAATTTTATGTAGAGCCATTGTTGAAAGTATTCTGTAAACAGTTGATGGTGACTCTCTCAACTCTTTTGACAAATCTGTTAGGGTTTTATTCTGATTTTTTGAAAGAGTTGTAAGTACTGTGAGTGCACGATCTAAAGATTTTACAGTGTTCTGTTCTATTTTGTCATTAAATGCTCTTGGTCGACCAAGGCTTCTGATATTCTTTGATCTCATAGTGCTCTCCACAATAATGAAATAGTATTTCATATTATGAAAAAATTAAGCTACTGACAATAAATGATTTTTTAAATATTTATAAAATTATAAAAAATTTTCGAAAAAATTGTCTTTAGAATAGGGATGGTTTAAATTAATCAGTAAATTAAATCTAAGATGCAAAAATTTTCACCTTTTTAATAATTAATTTTAAATATAAGCTAGAATATCAGCTAAAGTGGTACAAAAATTTTTTTAAAATAATAAGCTGAAAAACTAATTATTTTTTAAGATTAAACATTTTAATAAACCTAGGACTATAAATAAATTTTAAAGTATTTACACCCTATTAAAGGAAACAACAGTGGCTAAAGAAACAAAGAAATCAATCGAAAAACAAGCTGCATTGGATTATCATGAATTTCCTCGCGCAGGAAAATTAGAGATAAGAGCTACAAAACCTATGGCGAATGGACGTGACTTAAGTCGTGCATATTCCCCGGGTGTAGCTGAGGCTTGTTTAGAAATTGAAAAAAATCCAGATGATGCAAGACGTTATACATCACGAGGTAACTTGGTTGCTGTTATATCAAATGGAACAGCTGTTTTAGGTTTGGGTGATATTGGTGCTTTAGCTTCAAAACCTGTTATGGAAGGTAAAGCTGTTTTATTCAAGAAATTCGCAGGTATTGATTGTTTTGATATTGAAGTAAATGAGCCAGATCCTAAAAAATTAGCAGAAATTGTTTGTAGTTTAGAGCCAACATTTGGTGCTGTTAATCTTGAAGATATAAAAGCTCCTGATTGTTTTATTGTGGAGAAAATTTGCCGTGAAAAAATGGGTATTCCTGTTTTTCATGATGATCAACATGGTACAGCAATAGTTGCAGCAGCGGCGGCATCGAATGCATTAATAGTAGCAAAAAAATCTTTTTCAGATATTAAAATTGTCGCCTTAGGTGCAGGTGCAGCAGGTATTGCCTGTTTGAAAATGATGATGGTTATGGGCGCTAAAAAAGAAAACATAACAATGATAGATAGTAAGGGGGTCGTTCATACTCAAAGAAATGACTTAACTGCTGAAAAATCAGAATTTGCCCGTAATACGACCAAACGTACTACTATGGAAGCAATGGAAGGTGCTGATCTGTTTTTAGGTGTTTCGGGCCCTGGGCTCTTAACGCAAGAAATGGTTAAGAAAATGGCATCTCACCCAATTATATTTGCATTGGCAAACCCAACCCCTGAAATAATGCCAGAGGAAGCCAGAGAAGCATCGGCTGATGCTTTGATTGCAACTGGAAGATCAGATTATCCAAATCAAGTTAACAATGTATTATGTTTTCCATTTATCTTTCGTGGAGCTCTAGATGTGGGTGCAACCACAATAAATGATGAAATGAAAGCAGCCTGTGTTGAAGCTATCGCAGGTCTTGCACGTGAAACTGCAAGTGCTGAATTAGGTGCTGCTTATCAGGGTGAGAGGTTAGCTTTTGGGCCAGATTACTTAATACCAAAACCTTTTGATCCTCGATTATTGCCTACAATTGCTTATGCCGTAGCAAAAGCAGCTATTGATAGTGGCGTAGCTAAAAATAAATTAGACCTAGATGCATATCATGCAAAATTACAGACACAAGTTTATAGATCCGCAGTGACAATGCGGCCAATTTTTGAAGCTGCTAAAACTGACAACAGACGAGTTGTTTTTGCTGAAGGTGAAGATGTAAAAGTACTTCGTACAGTGCAAGCAATGTCAGAAGAATTATCAGAAACTGCAGTCTTAATTGGACGTCCAAATGTAATTGAATCTCGAATTGAACGTGAAGGTTTGTCAATAAAAGCTGGAGTAGATTTTGAACTTGTAAACCCTGAAAAAGATACAAGATACCGTGATTATTGGCAATCTTATCATGATATAATGGCTCGAAAAAGTATTACTCCAGATTTAGCAAAAGCAATCATGAGAACAAATACAACTGCAATCGCAGCAGTAATGGTGCACCGTGGTGAAGCAGATAGTATGATTTGTGGAACCTTTGGACAATATCATTGGCATTTGAAGTACATAAAGCAAGTTTTAGCTAACCAAGATTTAACTCCAGTGGGAGCATTATCATTAGTAATTTTAGATCAAGGTCCTTTATTTATTGCTGATACGCATGTGAATATTGAACCTTCTGCACAACAAATTGCGAATACAATGATTGCGGCAGCGCGTCATACAAGGCGTTTCGGTATCGAACCTAAATTAGCATTATGTTCAAGCTCACAATTTGGAAATGCGGATACGCATTCTGGACGCGTTACTCGCGAAGCTCTAGCTATCCTAGATTCTCATAAAGTAGATTTTGAATATGAAGGTGAGATGCACACTGATGCAGCTTTAGATGAAGATCTTCGCGAAACTATGATGCCGAATAATCGATTAAAAGGAAAAGCAAATATTTTAGTTTACGCTAATTCAGATGCTGCAGGTGCAACGCGTAACGTTTTAAAGTCTGTTGCAGGGGGTCTAGAGGTTGGGCCAATTTTAATGGGTATGGGAAATCGTGCGCACATAGTTACTCCAGGTGTTACAGTTCGTGGTTTGCTAAATATAGCGGCATTAGCAGGCTCGCCAGTATCAAGCTACGAGTAAGTACCTTTAAATAATAGTCCAAGCTTTTTTGAACCAATGCTCTTCTAAGTTTGGACCTTCTCCAATTCTATCAATTGCAGCAAATAGGCCAGGAGAATAAAGTGGGCATAATACTCCATGCCAAGTATTTTTGGATATATTAATACCTTGTCCTGGTTTTGAAATAAATGAAATAGGTGTATCGGGCACACCATTTTTATCATGAGCGACTATTATTAAAAATGAATTTTGATGCATCGGTATAAAAGCCTGGGTGCCCTCTGGATGACGCTCCATCATTTCCAAGTTAAAGGGTAAGCTGCGTGCTTTAGCATTAAATACGCTGACACCCACCTTCCCAGAAGGGAAATCTAACTTTGCTAAATCATGGTGTCTTCCGCACATGCCTTGATTAATAATTTTATCTGGTTCACCTGATGCATCTATAATTTCGCCAAATGGTTTGAAAGCATCTGCTGTTAATGGTTGTGTGGAAACTTCATAAATCATGGCAAAAGATCCATTAAGCGAAATTCTGCGATTCTCTCGACTTGTTTGCAAGCTTCTGAAAACTCAGTATCACCATCATTATTAATACGTTCTTCAAATGCACTTAAAATACTCGCTTTGTTATGATCCCTAACTGCAATAATAAATGGAAAGCCATGCTTTTTGACATATGCTAAATTTAATTGTGTAAATTTTTCTCTTTCATGATCGGTTAAACTATCCATTCCTGCAGATGCTTGTTCTGATGTGCTTTCTGCTGTTAATCGTTTAGCTTGAGCTAATTTGCCTGCTAAATCTGGATGTGCTTTCAAAACACTTAACTGTTGCTCTTTAGGGGCTGACCTAAAAGCTCGACATAAAGCATTGTGCAATCCAATAGCTGTATCATGAGAATGGCTTAATTCAAGATCGTAGGCATTATTTGCTACCCAAGAAGAATGTTCAAATATTCCACCATATTCATTGATAAATTTCTCTCGATTCATATTACTTGGCCTTTCAAATCGATTGTGTGGATGATTTTTTTTCCAATGATCTGCTATTTGCTCTCGTGTCGCCATCCAAACACTATCATGTTCATTTACAAATTCTAAAAACTTTTTAATTGCTTCAAATCTGCCAGGGCGACCAACCAAACGACAATGTAATCCAATTGACATCATTTTTGGTGAGCCATTAGCACCTTCCTGATATAGTGTTTTAAAACTATCTTTTAAATATTCTAGGAATTGTGTTCCGGAATTAAAACCTTGTGGTGTCGCGAATCTCATGTCGTTCGCGTCTAAAGTATAGGGAACTATCAATTGATCATTATCGGAAAATTCTGTCCAATACGGTAAATCATCAGCATAGCTGTCAGCTATATATGAAAAAATACCAGTACTAGCAGCTAACTTAATTGTATTTTCGGAAGATCTCCCAGTATACCAACCTTTTGGGGCGCTGCCTGTCACTTCGGTGTGAAGACGAATGGCTTCGTTCATATCAGCTTTTTCGTCTTTTTCTTCAAAGTCTTTATAATCAATCCATTTTAATCCATGACTGGCTATTTCCCAGTTTGCAGATTTCATTGCATGAACATGATTAGGTGATCTAGCTAATGCAGTTGCGACGCCATAAACTGTTACAGGTAATTCTTTAAATATATCATATAAGCGCCAAAAGCCTACTCTAGAACCATATTCATAAATTGATTCCATATTTGCGTGACGTTGATTTGGCCAAGCGCTGGCTCCAACTATTTCAGATAAAAATGCTTCAGACGCATTGTCGCCATGGAGAATATTGTTTTCACCACCTTCTTCAAAATTGATAACAATTTGTAATGCAATCTTTGCATTATTCGGCCATTGGGCTTTTGGAGTATTTTTACCATAGCCATACATATCTCGTGGATAGCGTTTCATCCTTAAAGATCTCCTGTTTTATTGTTATTATAAACTATCTATTATGGTTTTATATCAAATAATATTTGAAGGAGTATTACTGAATTAGCTCTTTAATAATGTAAAAATCTTATTAAAAATAGAATGAATTAGGAGGAATATTTAATGGCTGGATATCTGACAACTCATGTTTTGGACACTGCTCGAGGTTGCCCTGCCGCGGGCCTGAGAATTGAACTTTATAAGATAGTTAGTAATAGTAGAAAATTTCTATCTGAGGCGCTCACGAACGATGATGGTAGAACTAACGAACAAATTTTAAATTCAGCTGAGTTTGAAATTGGAGAGTATGAGTTACTTTTTCACTGTGGTGACTACATTTCGCGTCACANTCAAGTATCAGAGGGCGTTCAATTTCTCAATATTGTGCCCATCCGATTTGGAATGTCAGAAAATCTTCACTATCACGTGCCATTATTATTGTCACCATATGGGTATTCAACTTACCGAGGGAGTTGATTGTTTCTTATGAAATGGACCTGAGATTGCATCACTAATATGCTCTATCATAAACTCCATAAATAAACGTGCCTTTGGATCTTGATGACGCCTATGTGTGTATAAACAGGCCA
>JGI20160J14292_10003513_pt1 | contig 11900 bp, 9 predicted proteins | sample COG_10_FD_14292 | JGI IMG/M metagenome (IMG submission 14292) | reverse complement strand
GCTGGGCTTGATGTCCGGGCGAAGCTCGATCAAGCCGTGGTCTTGCAACCGGGCGAATGGAAATTAATCCCAACCGGGCTCTTTGTGGCCTTGCCCGTGGGAACAGAATTGCAAGTGCGTCCCCGCAGCGGGTTGGCCTTCAAGCATGGCATCACCGTATTGAACTCGCCCGGCACCATCGATGCAGACTACCGAGGAGAAATCGGGGTACTGCTCATCAACCACGGCGCCCGACCGTTTACCGTTGAGCACGGCGAACGCATTGCGCAACTGGTCCTGGCTCGGCACGAGCAAATCCAATGGAAAGAAACTGAGAACCTGCCTTCCTCAGATCGCGGCACGGGAGGTTTTGGAAGCACCGGCACACGATAATATTACCATGAACATCATCATTCCCATGGCCGGACGCGGCAGTCGCCTCCGCCCTCACACCCTCACCATTCCGAAGCCTTTGGTGCCTGTTGGCGGGAAGCCTATTGTAGAACGGCTCGCAGAAGACATCGTCGCCATGAGCACCGAGAAGGTGGAAGAGATTGCATTCGTTATTGGTGACTTTGGCGAGGAAACGGAGCAACAATTGCTGCAAATCGCCGAGCGACTCGGTGCAAAAGGGCACATTTGTCACCAAGATGAACCGTTGGGAACTGCGCATGCCATCTTGTGCGGTCAACAATGTCTGGAGGGTCCTGTGGTCGTAGCGTTTGCAGACACTTTGTTTCGAGCCGATTTTCAAATTGATCCCGAAGCGGATGGCGTGCTATTTGTCAAACAAGTCGAAAACCCCAGTGCCTTTGGCGTGGTCGTGACGAATCAGCAAGGTGCCATCACAGATTATGTGGAGAAACCGGAATCGTTCATCAGCGATTTGGCGATGATCGGGATCTACGCTTTCCGAGACGGTGCGCGACTCAAGGATGAACTGCAACGGCTCATTGATGAAAATATCATCAAAGGAGGCGAATACCAATTGCCCGATGCCTTGCGCAATATGACGCAGGCTGGCCTGCGCTTCGAGCCCGGTGCCGTGAGCGAATGGATGGATTGCGGGAACAAGGTGGCGACCGTCGACACCAATCAACGCATCCTGGAACTCACCAAAAATGAGTTGACCCTGCCCGAAAACGCCATTGTTGAAGACAGCTTAATTTTGCCTCCCTGCCACATTGGAGCAGGGGCGGTCATTCGCCATTCCGTTATTGGCCCGCACGTCAGTGTCGGAAATGGCACGGTGATTGAAGATTCAAGCATTCGCAACTCCCTCATTCAATCGAATACCACCATTCAAAACAAGGTGTTGAATGGATCGATGATTGGCAATCACACTACCATCGCCGGAAAAGCGGACGACATAAGCCTTGGAGATTACAACGCCATCTGAATCACAAAACGGAACCAACGCGAACCGGCCCTACGATGAAACTCCTCCACTTACTCCCGAACAAAACGCGACTGTTCAGCCATTTCAGTCTGGTGACAGCCGCTGGGCTTCTGGCCCTAAGTGGATGCGGGAATGGGGTTGATCTGCAAACGCTTCCGACCTATCCCGAGGATTTTCAACGCACCTACTTCGATGCCCAAAATCATCTGTTCAAAGGTGACTTCGACTTGGCTTACACCGGATTCTTAGCTTGTTTGGAGCTTCAGCCCGAAGAAGCATCATTGCGGTTTGACTTGGCAAAAATTGACTTGGAACGCGAGCGCTTCGATGCCGCCATGGATCACTTGAATGCCGCCTGTGAAGCTGACAAAAATAACCGCTGGTACCGCGAATACCGAGCTAAGGCTGCGTTGCCCTTGCTTCAGTTTGATGATGCCTTGGCCGACCTGACCTTTGTGCAGGATCAACGCCCCGGTGATCTGGATTGGACACTCCAGTGGTCCTTGGATTTGGCCGATGCAGGAGCTCCTGAACAAGCGTTGCGCCTCTGTGAGCACTACGAATCACTCGCGCCGGGAGATCCCGAAATACTTCTTCAGAAACTATACTTCCTCGAGTTACTCGAAGCGTACGAGGAAATTTACGAAGGCCTCGAATCCGCTGTGATCCAGCATCCTGATGTGCCGGAATTCAAAATGCAGTGGGCACAAATGCTTCAAGCCACTGGACAATCTGAACTGGCCATGAAGGTCCTGAAGGCCTTGGCCGAGGAAGACCCCGCCAACGGCATGGTGCAACTGGAGTTGGCTCAATTGTATACCGAATTCGACGACATCGAACGCGCCCAAATCGCCTTGGCCAATGCCTTCGCCTCGGAAGAGGTTTACGCCGAAGAAAAACATGACATCCTTGTTCAATACCTGCAAATCATCGCCCTTTCCGAGGCCAATCCTCAGGTTGGCATGGACGAGAGCATCCTGAATGCCCTCGAGGAATTGCTCGATATCGCATTGAATCGGCATCCTGATTATGTCCCCATTCGCATGGTGGCGGCAGATTTCGAACAATCACGAGGCAATGCTGCAAAGGCACAAGAGCATTTGCAACGCGCTGTAAAAATCAATCCCGGAAATCGCTTGGCTTGGTCCAACTTAATTGCCATCGAAGCGAATAGCGGAAAGGTTGAACGCATGGCACAGCATGCCTTGGATGCCATGGAACGGTTTCCACTTGACGTTGAATTTGCATTGATGACGGGTATGGCCCATTTGGACCTCAAGGATTATCCCACCTCGGTGGATGCGCTTGAACGCGGTCTAGGGTTGCTTGTGGATGATCCGGAATTGGAAGCGCGTATCGCTGCAATGCTCGGCGATGCCTTGCACGCCCTGGAAGAAGATGATCGCGCTGCCCAAGCTTACGAGCGCAGCCTTTTACTGAATCCCGATAACGCCATGGTTTTGAACAACCATGCGTACTATTTGGCCTTGTCCGGCGAAGGCCTCGAACGCGCGTTGGAGTGCAGCACTCGGGCACTGGAATTGAGCCCTTCCAGCGCCAATCTCATGGACACCCACGCTTGGGTCTTGTACAAATTGGGTCGATTCGCAGAAGCCCAGGATTACATCACGCAAGCGTTGATCTCCAGCGCGGAATCGGGACCAGCCTTCTTCGAGCACGACGGTGATATCCGCGCTGCCATGGGAGACCAAGAAGGCGCCATCAATTCGTGGAAACGAGCCCTGGAAATGGGCGGCGATGCCAAATCACTCACTCCCAAAATCCAGCAGAAGTGATGAAGGTTCGTTGGCCACATATTCTTTCCCAGTGCCTCCTCGGGATATTCATCGCGGCGAGCTTGACCAGCTGCTCCAATGAAAAGCGCTTGGCCAAGGGAAAACCGCTCCGAAACCTGAACGCCAATCAGGTGCTCACCAACTACGACGCGGTTGAGTTCCAATGGGACTGGATTGGGATGAAAATCAATGTAGAAGTGGATGCGCCTGAAGGAAGTCAATCCTTCAAAGCAACGGTGCGCATGGCGAAGGATAGTGCCATTTGGATGAGCATTTCCCCTGCACTTGGCGTAGAGGTTGCCCGCATACTGCTCTCGCCCGATTCGGTGCAGTTTTTCAGCAAGATTCCCGGAAATAAGTTCTTCTACACGGGCAATTACGAAGCACTGAGTGATTGGGCGGATACCCCGCTCGACTTTCGAGATATTCAATCCATTTTGGGAGGAAAACCCATGGGGTTGGACAAGGAAAACGGGAAATACATCGCTCGCACCGATGCGCAACGGTATGCCTTGACGGGCAAATACAAGCGACCGGTCAAACGCGTCATCGGCATCAATGACAATGCGCTGTCACCTGAGGATTCGCTCAACATTCAAATGCCTTTGAGGCGTTATGAACGACTGCGAAATCGATCAGAAGACCAAGACCTCTTAATTCAACGTCATTGGTTTGATGGCTTAACATTCGATCCCGTGCAAGATCAATTCAATGACTTGTACTACCAGCGGTCGTTGACCTTGAACCGTTCCGAATTCGAGGCAACTGAAAACGGGCGTTTTCCGCGTGCTTTCGATGTGTTGATCCAAACCATAGACGGCGATTTGACCTTGGATTGGGACATTTCGCGCATTCGTTTTGGACGCGCTTATGATTTCCCGTTCACCATTCCTGAGAATTATGAGCAACGCACAGGGTTCTGAATTCAAAGGCGCGGTTGGAGTCGGTTTACATCCGTTCTCATGGCTGGCATTCTTGCTGGCTCTGCTGCTCGGGACATCCGCATCTTTCGGGCAAAACAAGGCCGCACTTCAAGCGCAACGTGATGCCCTTGAAAAGAAGCTCGCCACCACCGAGCGTGCTCAGTGAAGCCGCCTCCAACAAAAATGACGCACTCGTTTCGCTCCGCCTGATCGATGAACGCATGCTGCTGCGGGAGCAACTCATCAACCACCACCGTGCCGAGATCCGATCAATCGAACGATCCATGACCAGCACGGACAGTGAAATCCGCACCCTTGAAGGACATGTGTCGGCATTAAAAGATGAATACGCCCGAATGATTCAGGCGGCTCACAAACAATCGTTGGCATACAACCCTTGGCTCTATCTCTTCTCTGCCGCAGATTTCAATCAAGCTTCCATCCGATTTCGCATGCTTCAGTCTTACAGCACCTTGCGCAAGGATCACGTCGCACAAATCGAATCCGCACAAATCGACCTTTCGGACAACCGTGCCAATCTCGTCACCGAAAAATCCGAAATGGAAACCGCGTTGAAAGACGTGCGGAACGAACGGAATGCCTTGGCCAAAGACCGCGAGACACGGGCGGGAATTGTGCGCGATCTCAAAGGAAAGGAATCCCGTTTGCGCGCAGAAGTCAAGACTTCCAAAGCAGAACAGAAGCGCCTAAACGAATCCATTCGGAAAATCATTGAAGCGGAATTGGCAGCTGAGCGCGCAAGTTCCGCCGGTGAATTTGCCCTTACTCCTGAAGGGAAAATAGTGTCTGCGGCCTTTGAGAGCAATCGAGCATCCTTGCCGTGGCCCGTGCTGCGAGGCATCATCACCGGTAAATTTGGGAAACAGTCCCACCCCACCCTGCCGGGAATTACGTTTGAAAACAACGGCGTGGACATTAGCACCGAAGCTGCGAGTTCTGTGCTCGCAGTATTCGCTGGGAATGTGTCGAGTGTGTTTCCAATCCCTGGAGCCGGAGAAACCGTCATCCTTTCCCACGGTGCTTTTCGAACGGTATACAGCAATCTGGAAGGCGTCCGCCTCAAGAAAGGCGAGCGCATCGAAGCCCGCGAAAAGATTGGAACCGTTCGCCCCAACAATAGTCAAAACGTCCTGCACTTTGAAGTGTGGAAAGTCGCGGGAACCTCGCAAACACCTCAGAATCCATCGGCATGGTTGGTCAAGCTTTAATTCACACATTTAGGGGATTGAATCGGCATCTCCTGCCCCCGATTTTCGCATCGTGAACATTGCGCTCGTCGGAAATCCCAACTGTGGAAAAACCACCCTGTTTAACCGCTTGACTGGCAGCCGATCCAAGGTGACCAACATGCCTGGCGTGACCGTGGAGCGGTCGGATGCCCCTTTGAAATCGCGGAAGGACATTACACTCACCGACCTGCCCGGCACGTATAGCCTGTTCGCCCAAGCGGGAGACGAGCGCATCACGCAAAAGGCATTGTTGAGTCCACTGGAAACAGCAACTCCCGATGCCGTTTGGTTGATCGTTGAATCCGCTCACATTCGCAGCAGTCTCTTCTTGGTCATGCAGGTATTGGAAATGGAGTTTCCCGCTGCCATTTTGATCAATCGGACCGATGGAACAGAGGTCAATGAAGACCAATTGAGGCAAATGCTCGGGGTACCAGTAGTTCAGTTGAATTTTGAACGCGACCGCACGGAAGCACTTGAGTCAGCGATTTTGGACATGCAGCCCTCCATTGGAACGCATTCCGAACCCCGGCTTGCACCAACGGATTGGAAAACGGCATTTGAGATTCTAGAGGGCGTATTTCCCGATCTGCCCTCGACACGTGCAGCGTGGTACTTGCGTTCACGTTCGGTTCCCGATTGGCTAAATGCCCGCGAAAAAGCGGCAGTATCGCTTGCCCGTGATGAAGTGGATGCGTCCCCAGCAGCGCTGCAATTGGAAGAAGCCGGATGGCGAATGGAGTCCATTCGCAAGTGGACCCCGAAGCTGTTTCCGAAAAAGGACGGTCCGCAGTATCCCTGGCAAGAGGAAAGCCGCAGGACCACGTCATTGGACCGAATTTTGATCCATCCCATTTGGGGAAATGCCATCGTCGCCTTGGTATTTTTCGGGATTTTCCAGGCCGTATACGCTTGGTCTTCGGCTCCCATGGAAGCCGTGGATGACGGCTTTGGCTGGCTCATTCAACAAGCCGATGGAGCCCTTCCGGACAGCTGGTGGAAAAGCCTATTGCTGGATGGCTTACTAAGTGGCATTGCAGGCATTGTGGTCTTCGTTCCGCAAATCATGATCTTGTTTGGACTGACCAGCGCGATGGAAGCTACGGGGTACATGGCACGCGTGGGGTTTTTAGGGGATCGCTTGCTCCAATACCTCGGGCTCAGCGGACGATCGATGGTCCCTTTGGTCGGCGGATTGGCATGTGCCGTGCCTGCAATCATGGCGGCTCGATCCATTCAAAGCCAGCGAGAACGGTTGATCACCATCTTGGTGACACCGCTCATGACCTGCTCCGCTCGCCTGCCCGTCTATGCATTTCTCATCGGATTCATTGTGCCGAATGAGCATATAATGGGAGGAATGTTCAATCAGCAAGGGCTCTTCCTTTTTGCCCTGTACCTCATGAGCACGCTATCAGCATTGGGGCTCGCCTGGCTCTTGCACCGCGGACTCCCCACCAAGGCTGAAAACCAATTTACCATGGAGTGGCCGGCTTATCGTTGGCCAAAATTGCGTGAAGTAGTCACGGAAATGTTCACGAAAGGCTGGGACTTTGTTGCCAGCGCAGGCAAAGTCATTTTAATCATCTCCCTCGTCATTTGGGGCCTGAGTCAATTTGGGCCATCGGGTGAGATGGCAAAAGTTGAACGGGAGTATGCCAAATATGAATCAAGCGCATCCATCGAAATGGAAAAAGAAGCGGCACTGATGCAAGCTTCATGGTTGGGAAAAGTGGGGCAATGGATTGAACCGGTGGTGCGACCGCTTGGATACGATGGCCGAATGGGCATCGCCATACTCAGTTCGTTTGCTGCGCGTGAGGTGTTCGTCGGAACCATGTCAACGCTTTTCCCCGATTCATCCAATGAATCAGGCAGCATCCTGGGGCTTCAACGGCGCCTGACCCAAGAAATTCACCCGGCCACCGGACGCCCCTTGATCAACCGAGCTTCTGCAGCATCACTCATTGTTTTCTACATGTACGCCATGCAATGCATGAGCACCGTGGTCATCGTACGGAAGGAATTGGACAGTTGGCCTTGGGCAATTGCTCAGGCTGTTGGGTTTTCGTTGTTTGCCTATGGATTGGCGTTGCTGGTATTCCAGCTTTTGGCAGCGTAAATCGCTATTAAACGGCCGCGACGACCAGCTCGTCCGCACCAATGTTGCGGGCGTTAGCAACGGCAATCGGAACCATCCAAAGCAAGGCTGCCGCCTGTTTTCTCAAGGCCACCTTTCGACCGCCTGAAAAGATGGCCATGGGCCCGTTTCCAGGCGACACATGCGCCACCGTCACTTCTTCGCCGGGACAGCATCCCATTTCCACCAACGCCATCGCCGCCTCCGGACAATCTACATGTCCGATGACACCGGTTTCGGTGGGTTTCATTTCAGAAAGACGCTTGGAAATCATACCCCAAAAATAAGAGCCGCTATCTTGCAAGCGCATCCCTCTTTTATGGTATTTAGAACGAATTTAAATAACGGCATCATGTTCAAACGCTTCCTATTCATCATCAGCATTGGACTCAGCGCCAGCGCCATTGGACAATCATTGATCTTCACCCCTGAAAATGAGCCCGTAGAAGTTGCGGCCAGTTCATTCGGCAACAAGGCCATTCGCATGGTGCTCAATGCCGCAGATGCGCCCGTTTTGGCTTTCGGGTCCAACGGTCATTTGTATGTCAGTGCATGGGACAATGCCTCCGCTGCTTTCGGTGAACCGGTGGAAATCGACCCCGATGCCAATGTGTTCATGTCGGATGCGGAAGGGCCTCGCATGGCCAGTCAAGGAGATTACTTGGTCCTCACCTATCAAATTTCAGGGGAATGGGCGAATGGCGCCCGGAGCGTTCACTCGATGGATGGCGGACTCACTTGGAGCGCTCCTGTGGCCATGGTTAGCGGAGCAGACGCGGATCACTTCATGCCATGTGTCGCCATCGACAACAACGGCAATCCCTTTGCAGGCGTCAAAGTCGGCAACAATTCGGCCAGTATTTTCGAAGGAATCCTTCGTTCGGAGGATGGTGGCAATAGTTGGTTGCCCGCAGTCAACGCCAGTGCCAATGCGGCGGGAGAAGCGGTATGCGAATGTTGCCCTTCACAGCCTTTTTGGACCGCTGGTCGCTATTACGACCTGGTGCGCAATAACAATGAAAACATCCGCGACTTTTGGCTGATGAGTTCCGCCGATGGGGAGAACTGGGATGCGGCTTTGGACATCGACCCGTTGGATTGGGAGATAAACTCTTGCCCGGAAAGTGGCGCAACTTTGGCAGGTCCCGTAGTGGGGACGGAATACCTCACAGCCTTTATGTCCGCAGGTGGTCCTTCTGGCCAATCACGGGTCTACGTGAGCAGCATCGATTTGGAAGCCAATGGCGGTGCGGGGGAATGGCTTTCCACCGAGCCCATTACGGTGAGTCAATTTGACAACGCCACCCAGAACACGCCCGTCCTCGGCCAATGGCAAGGAGCTGACGGCACGTCAATCATCGCCTTGGCATGGGAACAAAATGCGGGAGGCTACGATGTCCAACTGGCGCTGAGCACGGGCATGGAATGGTCGCTCACCGATGTTGCGCAAAACCTCACATCGGAATGGTCGGGCCAACACCGCAAACCTGCCCTGGCTTTTTCAACGGACACCGATGGTGAACCATTGCTGCACCTGGCCTGGCAGCACAGTTCTTCCGGAACTGTTCACTACTTCAAAGGCGGAATTCAATCGCCCTCTGGGACCATTTGCTTGGAGCGTCCAGAACCAGAAATCATGTCGGACCTCAGCGGCATCACCGTCCAAATCGGCAGCGATTGGGACGGCAGCGTGTATGGCCTTTGGACCGCAGATGGTCGCATGTTGCAATCCGGCTCCTTGAAGAACACCGGTGCAGGCGGTGGTTATGGAAACATCCACTTTCCAGCACAGCATTTGCCCGCACATGTGATTTTCAGCCTGGAGCGTGCCGATGGCACACGTTGGGCGCAGCAAATCATCCGGCACCACTGATCAACTCCAGAACAATCCGTACAGTGCCGTTAAGACGATCATGACGGCAAAAGCACCGATGTTGAAAACCGGTCCTGTGCTGAAAGTCTTCTTGGAAATCGTGATGCCCTTGGCATCATCGCTGCCGCTGTTTTCGCTCCAGCTCACGGCTGCAATCACGGCCATGGTCAACAAGGTGGTGTAGCCCATTTGATCGAGGAAAGGCAAATCGAGGAAAAGCCCGCTGTCCGACCAACCCTTCGGCGCCACCTTGAAGTACATGGCAATGGGGATGGAAGCGAGTGCTCCGACAATGGCACCACGGTTGGTGGCTTTTTTCCAAAATAAACCAAGCAAGAAAACCGCCAATATCCCCGGACTCACAACGCCTGTATATTCCTGTATGAATTGGAAGGCTTGGTCAATACCGCCCAGCAGTGGAGCCATTACACAGGCAATGGCCAAAGCGACAAGGGCCGAAATTCGGCCGGTATTCACCATGGCCCGATCTCCCGCGTTGGGGTTGATGTATTGCTTATAAATGTCCATTGTGAAAATCGTCGATGTGGAATTCAACATCGATGCCAAGGACGAAACAATGGCCGCGGCCAAGGCTGCAAAGGCCAATCCTTTCAGGCCCGTTGGCAAGAACTGTAGCAACCATGGATACGCCTTGTCTGCCTGAGCAGTGGAAGGCATGTTCAATTGGCCCGCTTCACCCAATCCCACCATGATGGCCGGATCGTTGATCATGACATAGGCCGCGATGCCCGGAATAACCACGATCAACGGAAGAATAAGTTTGAGAATCGCCGCGAACAAAATACCGTTTTGCGCCTCCTTGAGCGACTTCGCCGCCAACGTTCGTTGGATGATGTACTGGTTGAAACCCCAGTAGTAAACATTCGCCACCCACATGCCACCGATGAGCACCCCAATGCCCGGCAAGCTCTTGTACTCCGGATGAGATTTGTCCAAAATCATCGCAAACTTGTCCGGTGCTGCGGCATAAATGGTTTCAAAACCCGCCCACATGCCTTGGCCTCCTGAAACCGTATCTAACGCCAGATACGTTGTTACCAATCCACCGAGAATCAAGAAAACCACCTGAATCACATCCGTCCAAGAGACGGCGGAAAGTCCCCCATAGAGCGAGTACGCAACCGCAAACAAAGCCAATCCAAGCACCCCGTACATCATCGGAATACCCATGATGGTCTCCAATGCCAGCGAACCGAGGTACAGCACGGAAGCGAGGTTGACAAAAACATACAGCGCAATCCAGAACACCGCCAAAATGGTCTTGAGTTGCGTAGAATAACGCTTCTCCACAAACTCGGGAATCGTGTACAGGCCCTTCTCAATGAAAATAGGAAGGAAGAATTTTCCAACGATGAGCAACGTGAGCGCCGCCATCCATTCATACGAAGCGATGGCCAACCCCAGACTGAACCCAGAGCCCGACATGCCAATGAATTGCTCTGCTGAAATGTTCGCTGCGATCAAGGATGCACCAATGGCCCACCAGGGCAACGATTTACTCGCCAAAAAATAATCTTCTGCGCTTTTCTCCTTGCCCTCCTTGTTGCGGGAAACATAAAGCCCTACGCCCAGAATAAGCGCAGCATAGACAAAGAAGATGACATAATCCGTAAGGGCGAAAGTGGCGTTCATTGAGCGTGTAAATGAAGGTTGAGGCTTTTGCAGCCAAAAAGCCGGATTCATTGCGCGGCATAGGGCCTTGCAAATTACTTGTAATCCGGAAACGGACAAATCAAAAAAAGGCCATTCCAAATGGTTTTATCCACGCTTCGTGCACGGCATTTTTAGCACAAAAAACCCTTGCTTCTTGCAACAGAAACAAGGGTTAAATGAATTAAGTGGGCAATACTGGATTCGAACCAGTGACCTCTACAATGTCAATGTAGCGCTCTAACCAACTGAGCTAAATGCCCTTTAGCTTGCGCTCTGCACCGAAGACGGCAACACGAGCGGACCGCGAAGATACAAAAATCTCGTGCTTGGCAACGATACGATTCATGAATGTCTGTAGGTCGTATCTTCGCCCTTATTCTCAACACGAACCTGCGCCAATGGAACTCCCTATCGTCCGATTCAATCGCAAGCCTTCTGATTTCAGCAAAACGTTGAAAGAACGCGTCGACGCGTACTTCAAAGAAAACGGACTCTCGCGGCAGGGCGATTGGCGCATGTACGCCAAAACCGTGCTCATGCTTGGATTGTTTTTCACTCCTTGGGCATTCATTGCCTTTGGAGGTACCGGCGCGGGATGGCAGTTTTGGGTAGCTGAAATTGTCATGGGCTTTGGATTGGCTGGGATTGGATTGAACGTCATGCACGATGCCAATCACGGATCCTTTAGCAAGCACAAATGGGTGAATCAAACCGTCAGCTACGTACTCGATTTGGTCGGCGGAAGCTCAGCACTGTGGCGCATCCAGCACAATGTGTTGCACCATTCATTCACCAACATTGAAGGGCTCGACGAAGACATCGATACGCCCGGTATTTTGCGCTTCACGCCCAATCGGCCATTGAAG
>JGI20160J14292_10003512_pt1 | contig 11902 bp, 9 predicted proteins | sample COG_10_FD_14292 | JGI IMG/M metagenome (IMG submission 14292) | reverse complement strand
TGAGCCGTATTACAGGGGTAATTTAAATCCAGTTCAAAGAAGAACAACCGAAGTATTAGTGAACGTAGATTCCAGGTTTAGAGATGATCAAAATACATTATCAACCGAGTTTACCATATCTTTTCCTAATTTAATAAAAAACGTAATTTCGATGCAAGTACAAACGGTAGAAGAAGTTAGTGGATTTTTACAAATATCAGATAAATTAAAGAATAATTATTTCCATTATAGCTTAGATAGTGGAGCAAATTTAACAAGAGTTGTAGTACCAGATGGTAATTATACAGAAACCGAATTACAAACGGAATTAAATGTGTTATTCGAGACATTTACTATGGTAAATAATAAACTAAAATTTGCCAGAGATGGAACTACAATTTTGTACTTTAATAAATTATGGAACGGGGATGATGATGCATTACCAAATTTACGTCAAAAGATAGGTTGGATAATGGGTCACACAGAAGAGACACTTACTGTAACAGCTAGTCATATATTTAAAAATAATGTTCAAATAGCTAGGGTTAGTTATGCCAGTTTAGTAGTAGATGATTTCCAAAATAATTTTTATCAAACAGTTATCAACGGAACGAATAGTTATGTTCAAAACAGTAATATATTATCTCGAATTGGAAATATAAATTCAACAAAAAAAACTCAAAATGATAGCCCCGAAAGAAAATATTTCGGCCCGGTTGATTTACAAAAGCTGAAAATACAATTAGTGGACGAATACGGGAGAGTAATAGATTTAAATGGGAATGAATTATCATTTACTGTATTGCTGAAAACACAATATGATATGTAATTTAAATAATTATTATAAGTTTTAATAAGTATTTAAAAAAATGTGCGTAAAATAATCTATAAATGAGCAATTTTGACGAAAATCAGTATATTAACAATGTGTTAACGATAAAAACGGTTCAAATCTCTCCATTTAGAACTTTAATGACTGCATTAAAAGATATATTATTAGAAACTAATATTTCGTTTCAGCCAGATGGAATACGTATAATTAATATGGATAAATCACATACAATTTTAGCACATCTTTATTTAGCAGCAAGTAATTTTGAATATTATGAATGCAAACAGGAAAAGATTATTATTGGTGTAAATATGTTTCATTTGTTTAAGTTGATTAACTCAATTGATAATGATGATACATTAACGTTGTATATTGAAAATGCCGATTACCAGGACGGTATTACATCACATTTGGGATTGAAGTTTGAGAACGGTGATATTAAACAATGCAAAACCCAAAAGCTACGATTAATTGAACCTGATCCCGAAGAGTTAGAAGTACCTGATGTAACATTTTCATCAATTATTAACTTACCATCCACCGATTTTCAAAAGATTATTCGTGACTTGTCTTGTATTTCTGATAAGCTAGAGATTAAATCTGTAGGAAATGAATTGATTTTCAAATGTGCCGGTCAATTTGCACAAGCAGAAATTCATAGAGCAGAGTCAGACGGAAGCATGGAATTTTTACTAAAACAAGATGCCTCTAAAATTATTCAGGGTGAATTTTCCCTAAAAAACCTGGGATATTTTATTAAATGTACTAATTTGTGCAGCCAAATTGAAGTTTACCTAGAGAATGACCTGCCTTTGGTAGTGAAATATAATGTTGCTAGTTTGGGCGAGATAAAACTCTGTCTCGCACCTCTACCCTCTACTTAATTTTTTCTTTATTTTTATGATATATAATATATTTTATAAAAAGTGCAACACCAATACCAAGTAACCATCCTGCGAATATTTGATATATATTATGACATCGTTTAAAATATCGTGACATACCTATAATAATGGGAAATAATGTCGCAATTAATAAATTGTAATAATTATTTTCAAAATATTTAAATACCATTACATATGCGAAATATGATGCCATAGCGACATGTCCCGAAGGAAACCCTGGATTACCACCAACTGCCCCCCCATCATTAAATATTGAACAATCACATGCATCATGTGGTCTTGCAAAAATAGCGGGGTACCATTTACCAGTTATAAGTTTTCCGATTTTTTCTAGCGTTAATGTTAATATAACACCGAGAGGCAATTCAATATTGCCATCAAAACTTTCATATATTATAATATAATTACTTAGTAAAATTGTAGCAGATATAAAATCCCAAAATGATTTTATTTTCACGTACATATAAAATACATAATAAAAAATTATTATTTTTATTATTTATTTTAAAATTAATTTTCATTTAAATTAATAAACGGGTAAATGTTTTTTAAACAAACATCCCTGTGTAGCTAAACCTTTAATTTCAGATGTATTAATTAAACCGGCATTTTGCATGGTACAATCTGATATCCAAACTTTTAATATACAAAAGCTTTTTTTTGGTGAAATAGTAATGCCACTTATTTTTGTTAAGAACTCGTTATTTGAAGATAGTGTATTTCCGATTATTAAATAAAACATTTTTATCCAGTTTTCATATACACTTTTATTAGGCACTTTATATGAAAAGCAACCACCATTTCTATTTTTTTCGTCTTCCCACGTTGGAAGAATTCCATCTTTCATCAAAAACAACATACAATTTTTCACCATTTTATCAGGAATAATTGAACAAAGAGTTATTCCATCCTCTATGGTTTGAAATGTATGTATCTTTTTATAACTGGCAATTGACCAATCGGTGTCATGTGGTAAATGCGCCCATAAGCACCATTTATCCGATAGAGAATGAAAGTTAGATGTATCTGGCATGATTGTTTCTGGTTGGTTACTCTCCATATAATAAATTATTAATCAATTTTTTATATTATTTTTTAATTTAATATAATATTAATTTAAAACATTATCTTCGAAATATAATGTCCAAGATACAGGATGACCACCGGGATAATTATGTCGGTTCCATCCCCATTTTTTATGAGGATTTACTAAGTTCATGGCCAATGTATTCGAATTGAATGCAGTTGATTTTACAAAACTATAATAATCATGAGGCTTATTATTTAAATGATTAATATATTGACTATGAACACTTACGGTACTACCCTGAGAACCAATAAATATTTGTCCCATTTCACAAATTTGTTTCTGTACTAAGAATTCAGCAACAGTTGTATTTTTATATTTCTTGTTCAGTTTATTTTTATCATCTGTATTCATAAATTCATCCGTAAAAAATATTTTCCATTTCTTTTTTAGTTCATTAAAAAATGGATTGTCTTTTCTATCTGTCATTATAAATAATGGTAAGTCACCGCCATTATTATCATTTAACCATCCAGTAAGATTATTTTGTATAGTTTCATTTAATGTTGTTATAGCAGGTAAACCCTTATGCCAATCACCAAACCGTAAATGAACCGATATATATTCTTTATGAGGTATTCTTTTCCATACATCATTAAATGTATCTAATATGACAGGATCGTACTCAGCTAAATTTTTACATATTTTATTCATAATTTTATAATTATCTTGATTAGTATAGAAATTATATAATACACGAGACGCATTACTTTTAGAAAAAGAAACTATCTTTGTATCGCCATATAATGGTTTAAATACATCACTTGATACTTTTTGTCTCCAATGACAGAAGTCTTTTATATCTGCAGCATTTTCCTTTGTATCCAATTCACTATCAATAATTGCACAATTTGAAATTTTTGCTGGAATATTGATTTCATTTTCTAATGCACAACAATCTGCATATTGTCTACATTCAAAACCAACTAAATCTTCTTTAAACTTATCAGTTACATATTCAATTAAACATCCATAATCCTTATTTGGCTTACCACATGCAACCAACGGATGTCGAACATTTAAAATTAAATATCTCTTTGATATAACCGCTAAATATACTGCAATCTCTAATGAAAATAATTGATTATAATATCCAACCCCACAGTATAAATCAAAAATTAAAATTTTATCATTAATGTGTCTGAAAGAGTCAGTCCTCTTAATTTTTATTTGTTCTTCTACTTTGACTTCCATATTTTTTGAAAATACGTCTGTTGAAACGTCGATACTATCATTAATTTTCGACTTTAAAATAATTGCACCATTTTTGGGTAAATGTGTACAATGTTGAAAATGTCTTCCAGTTGGAGCATGAATATCTGCCCATGATTCACCACCATTTGGAAATCCAGGATAAAAAATTAAATATATATAATTACCTTTTGTCATAAATTTTAGACCGGGAGCCTTCTTATGAATACACGCTTCATTTGCTTTATCTATAGTATATGTTTTTGATACTGTATCAGGATCATCTTTATAGCACATTAATATTTCATAATCTGATTTTGAATTAATATGCCATCTATTCCTTTTCTCATTATCATATAATACCGTAAATGGACCTATCTCCTGTTTTAGATCTAAAGTATGAGGGACATCTTCTGTTTTGATTCTATGTGGCTTTGTCAGTTCTAGCTTACCAGCAACTAATCCCTTGGGACTATCTGGTTTAGAACTGACCGAATTACGCTTTGACTGAATATATTCACGAATTACAGGACCATTATGGTATATTTTTTTTTCACACAAAGATGCTCTGCAATAACTTATAAAATCATCATATTCTTGATTAGTTAAATTCCAGTTATGGTATATTTGATGAACACCGATTGGATTTTTATATTTCACTTTCTCCATCGCAAAATTTTTATGTAAATCGCTATTTATAGGTGGATAATTAAACCAATCTTGGTCACAAAAATAACCATCTTCATTCCCTCTATGTATTTGTCCATGTTCCTTACCTCGCTGGGGTTCACATGCCTTAATACAGGATTTTACATTTCTCAACGAAAATCCTCCGTTGCCTGCGTTATATTTTGTCCATTGGTTTTTGGCAGTCCATGGAGCACCAATATAATCAAAATCGAAATATACATCGTCGATTCTTCTTACCAATAGGGCGTCTGTTTGATAAACTAACATATGAGACCAATTACTAAAGTTTTCATAAAATTGAGGTTGCTTCAATAAAGCTGAATATGCCCCTCTGTCTAAATTATGATGTTTCGTATTAATCAGTTTTATATTTTTCCAATTACCGAATTTTTCATTTATGTATGCTTCGTTATGAGTTCCATGAACAATTGCGAAACCAATTTCTTGAGAATTATATACTCGTAATGCTGCATTGATAACCTGCTCAATTTCATCCATTATTCTCATCTCTATTAAACATATGATTAATTTTCCCCCAATATTAAATTCAGGTATTTTTTCAGGACTAGGAATTGATTTTAACAAATCAAAATAACTTTTCTGGCGTGTCATTTATTTATAATATTAATTTTAATAAGATAAAAAAACGAAATTAATTTTTTGGCGTAAATACATGCTTGCCTCCCTTTTCACTTAAACTACCCATATTTTCGGGAAGTGGAATTGTGTCACTATCTAAATATTTCTTAAATTCTGTTGTATCATATACTAATCCTGATTTTTTCTTAGTCTCAACATAATAATACTCCTTGCCTTCCATTTGTATTAACTTATAATTGGTTACACGTTGTTTTATTTCATGTACTTTCACTTCGGCATTTTTCTTCTTTTGCTTTTCATCTAAAATAAAATCATCAGGGACTAATGAAAATTCGGTGTTATCTGTGTTTTCTTGAACTAATAATTTGAATACATCCTCCAATACAGGGAGATCTACCTCCTTTGTAATTTTTTCGGGATGAGAATAATTGGATCTATGATTTATTTCTATCATACATACTGATTTATCAGCACCTACTACATAATCAAACCCTAATATCGTAAATTCTTCACTTCCAACTTTAGATACTTCGTCTTCGTAAATATGCTTGAAATCAACAATTGAATTTGTTAAATTCTTAAATATTTCGTCATATTCGGTTAATTGATTTCCATTTATCCATATACGACCGGCACTTTGATGAATTATATTCATTTTCTTCAATTCATCTTGTGATAAGCCAGTTATATCTTCTTTATAATCAATTGTCGCTACACTACCCCAACACTTTTTGTTTATGTAAACCTTTCCATCAAATAATACAACATACACTCGAATCTTATATCTTTTACCATTAAATAAATCAGGCTTGAAATTATTTTCTTGAATAACACATTCGTTTATTATCTCTCTTGGAATATCACCCAATCTACATATTTGTACACCATTTGCACCCGAAGACCCTCTTTTCTTTACATAAAAAAGCTGATTCTTATTTATATCACGGGGTATATCTTCTATATTTTCATAATGCTTAGGTACATATTTTGAACCATTCATTCTTTTTGCCATAAACTTCTTATCGTCCATTTGCAACGTTGTTCTTCGTGGGGCAACATGATATGCTTTAATATCTTTATACTTCTTTTTGAAACTTTTTATAACATCCATATTGGCATTAAAATCATCATAAATAATACCCACCTTATCCTTTCTATCACCATACTTTGATATAATATTTTCGGCTGCGGTGTCAAATAGGCTGCTGTTTTTATTAGAATATACCGCTAAAGTAAATCCTGTTGTCTTAACAAATTCTGACATTATTTTTATTTATTCATATATTTTTAATATATTTACTACGTATATTATATATCCTAATTTCAATTAAATTATATAATACTCAAATGTAAAAAAATCTATAAAAGATCATTACTTGTCTTTTATTTCTTATATGTATCTGCATAAGTCGAATGTTTGCTTCTATAATGTAATAGTATGATGTAGTAAAAATCACCATCTAGCTTTTCTCTATGATGTATGTGGTCAATTCCATTAAACATCATTAAGCCACCTGGCCCACAATCAACCTTTTTACAATTATCTATGTGGTCGGCATTTACATATTGTCTATATCTTCCCTTACTCTTTATTGGTTCTTTATTCATATCAACATTAATATTCCAATTTACACCATCAGGTTTATCAATTATATATGAAACTGTATACTCACAGTCTGACCTATCTGTATGTGCTGGCAATTCACAATCTCTAATATAACAAGACAAATATGTATACGTTGGTACTAATTCTTTCTTTGCTAAATGTTCTATTAAAGGTAATGCTTCATAATGTAGTATTCGTGTCATAAAATCATTATGAGCTTTAAATCTATTTGACTGACTATCGCCTAATGTATACTTTTTATTATCTATTGCCCAATGAAAATATTCCTTTATCTTTGCTTGAGCAGTGGCTTCAAATACATTTTCAACTACACATGGATTATATTCATCAGCAACAAAGTTCTTTTTGAAATTATCATAATTTAAAATCCCTTTTTGAGGAACAGAGTTTCTTAGTGTATAGAAAAATTCTAGTAATGCGGGATCTTTTTCAGGAACACATCGTCTAAATTTAAACAACCCCTCGGGTATTACACGTCTATTATCAACCTTTACATTTTTTTTATCAACTACAACTTTATCATAAAAATTTACGAGTGCTTGATGAAAATTCTCGTTTTTTTCCTTTTCTCGTTCAATTTCTTCATCGCTCTTTTTAGGTGGTGAACTAACTACTTCTTGTACTTTTACCTGTTTGGGTTGTTTTGATAATATTGCCAATTGAGCATTTATTGCCTGTAATTGTTTTTCAATATCACTATTTGTTAATTGGTCACTTAAATTATTTTCAAATACGTTAGGAGTTATATTAACTGATTTTAATTTATTATCTATTTGTAAAATAGTAGATAATGGCATCTCCACATCTGCTGCATCTTTTACTCTTAGATACATATAAAATACTTGTAATTCTCCAGACTTTACTGGGCGAATTGCATAATTCATCTTTTCATTTCTTTGAAATTGCACTTCACTAACATCTAACATATTTTTATAAACTACTATTTTACCCTCTTCATGGATTATTTGATTATTAAAATTAACAAATCTTAAATTACCCCCACTCTTATCTTTATTATTATTTATAAAACCGATAACTGTATATATTCTCTGGCCTCTACACTTAGAAAATTCCTTTCCTTTGTCTGTTGTTAAATCAAATGCATCGAAATGATCACCGTGACATGAACCTTCAGGATATTGCATCACATTCATATTTTCAAAATAGCTAGAATCTACATTCATAAAACTTGCAATTTTATCTACAATCGGTTTAATCTCTTCCTTTTTATTATTTACCCAATAACTTGTTCTAAGCTGATTTTGTTTCTTTCCATTTGTACATGCATCTCGGATTAACCTACATTCATCACTTGTTAATCCATTTTCTATTTCTGAAATAAAAGGAGATTCACTTATTATGTTTATTTTCATATCTTTATTACTACTATTTAATTCAATTGTATTATTTTCAATTACAGGTGGTGTAGGAGGTAAAGGATCTATTTTATTTTCAAGACTCGTATTAGCTTGAAATGCGGGTAATGGGCCAGGATTTATAAATTCATCGGGGCTATATTCATATATTTTATGAACAGCTTGTTCTCTAAACCATAAATTAAAAGCATACTTTTCCCCTTTCGTTGGGGCTGTTCCAGCATGTAATGAGTTCATATGCACATTAGTTGTACCTTCATAACAATTATGGAATACTACTAACTTTCTTTTTTCAGGTTTAACCTTGATATTTATATTAGGAAACGCAGTATGGCCTCCTTCTTCCACATCGTTTAAATAACATAAGGCTGTTACAACACGTTGCCCACCCTGTCTTAAACACCTTTTGCTTTTGTCTGTGTCGTTTTTATGATAGGCATCGTAATGTTGATCGTATTTTTGAGTTGTATTATAATATACCACTTGGTATGATTCTGCATTTTCCACAGGCATTCCAACTATATTTGCTATTCTATTCGCAACTCTACCCGTAATCTCATCAGTATAATGCTGCAACCAACAATTTTCACCAGTTCGTCCTTTACTTACAGTACCCTTTTTTTCATCACTTACAACCGACCTTTTCATTTTAGGCTGTGATATACTAATAAAATGATCACATTCTTCATCAGTTAGAAAATTTGATATTGTGTAAATTTTTGGATCTTCAGAATGAACAACTCGCTCATTACTTAAAACTTTCGTATCTTCCATTTTAAAGTTAATAATTAAAATCTTATTAAATACTTTTAATAATATATTGTTTTTATTATTAAAAAATTATATTTTTTATTCAGAATTGTCAGTATCACTTGAATTATGGGTAATTTCATATTTTTCTTTTTTTAATTCTATATATGATAGCTGAGTTAATGAATGAATATTTATATTGTTATCCATTACTTTCAATTCATAAGTATCTGATTTATTAATATTTATACCATGTGATACATTCATGTACCATTTTATAAATGCATAGTCTAATACTACATTTCCCTCCATATTAAAGTTTATAGGTTCGTCTATATTAATAGCATATTCGGTATTATCATGAATTAACGTAACTGACATAAACTTACTATCTATACGTTTTTTTACTCCCAAGACATCACATATATTATCTGATAGTTGACCATAATATTTATTATCTTTTTCACATTTTTCTTTTTTTATAACAAAATCATATTTATCTTCAATGACAAAATTACTATTGTTATTTCGTACTATTTCTTCACCATCTTTCACATAAATATATTCAATTTTCTCTTCAAATTTAGTATTAAAACAATTATTTATTATTTTTAGATGTCTTCCAATATAGTTATTATACATAATTTGTATTTTAGCCAATATAAACATTAAAAATAGATAGATGTCTATCAAATGTTTATTCATTTTAATAATTTATAATTAAATTTTTAAATTATTTTTATTATTTAAATTATATTCTATATATACTATGGAACTTCTCAGATCACGATTATTACACATTACAGATTTTGATGAATTAACAGAATTATGTTGTCTAGATGAAAATATTACATTATCCTACGAGATATTACAAAATATAAACATTACAACTACACCTAAAAATTTGTTGTCATCGTTTGTTATACATAATTGTTCATTAGATATCATAGGTCGTGATAATATTTATGAAAATATAGATCTTATTGTTGCTGCTAAAAATATTATATATTCTGAAAATAATGATGAACTAGCAATACATCTGGATAAATATATCACTATATTTAATATATGGAAAACAAATGATTATAACGTAATTATTAATACGTTGTGCAACGAATATTTCCATACCAAAATTTCTATTATAAATATTTCGAGTGAAAATATTGAAAAAATAAAATTAATTGAATCTTATAAAAATAAAATTATTGAGTATGCGATAAAATTAATGCCCGATAATCCAGACGAAATTACTCCTAAAATAAAAACATATTATCCCATTACTACTACATATGATAATTTAAATACAAATTACAATAAAAAATTTTGGTTAGAACTATCTTATAATTTTGATTGCAACAATTTTACAAACTTTATTGACACCGTAGGTTTTCTACATGATTTATATCTTCTAATGCGTAATGATAAAAAAAAAGAAATTTCGCAGCTGTTTAATATAAATTACTTTGAAACTATTCTTTATGAGAATAATTATACAAATGACGATATTATAAATTTTGCCAATAAATCATATGATTTCATAAAATCAATACATTCGCTAGAACATAATATATTATTAGAAAAATATAGGTTTGAGGTTAATAGTAATTCGAGATATCTTCCTGATATTATTGAAAATATCATGGATTTAACAAAAAAAATATTGAATGATATTGAAAAAATTGATTTAAATAACTAAATTCATTCTTTAAGTATATAATGGATAATTCTAGTAATAAACTAACATATGAAGAACTTGAGACAAAAATTAAGCAATTAGAAGGATCATTGGTATTTCAAGAAGAAAAGCGTAAATGCACAATTGGAGCACGAATACCCACCTGTCAATTATGTTTTGACCCGGTTGAGTGCCCAGTAACACTTAATAATAACAACAGGGGAAAATGTCCAGCAAGTCAATCAAATCCAAGTTGTTTATTATGTGTAAGGACATGGTTGGACAATATGAGAACACAAAATAAAAATACGTTCCCTTGTTTATGGAAATGCTGTGATATGTCAAACAAAGGCTATATCACGTATGGAGAATTAGGAAGAAAGCCAGATGATGTTGCTGAACCTACATTATATAGGATGATGGGAAGTGAGGGTGTTACACAATGTACAAGATGCCATACTGATTGCGTAACTGTATATAATCTGGCACAACATATTAAAACTAGTTGTCGACTTAGAAAAATTAAATGTAGTACTTGTAAAAAAATGATGTTAGCAGAACAGATGCAACAACATGAAGAAACATGTTATTATAAGTGTCAATATTGCGGTGACAAATTACCTTCTGTATTAAAAACTGAAACTATTCAACATTTATGTAAAAAGAAACCGATATATTCATGTAAATATTGCGATGTTACATTTTGTATCGAAACGTTAGTTAATAATTATTATAACGGGAATCTTCATAATTGCAGCAAGTTGTATAAAAATGAATCGATACCTTCATCAATGTCACAACCCGCACCGCATATAACAGACTACCAATCTAATAATAGAGGTAGTGTACTTACACAAGACAACGTGTCATCTAGGTTTGGTCGTATAACATATATTGATACACGAGATCCGTAAATAATTTTATATTATTAAATATTTTTTAATATAAAATTTTATTTTTTAATCCAACGATAGAGTACCATTATATATTCTCCCAATAACCTCTCCTATATCATCATCATCTAATACTTTATATAAAGTACCGGTAGTTTTCATATCACCTTCTAAATAATACTTTATACCTTCTATAGTTACTTCTTCTACTTCAATACCATCATCTTCCTCTTCCTCTTCCTCTTCCTCTTCCTCTTCCTCTTCCTCTTCCTCTTCCTCTTCCTCTTCCTCTTCCTC
>JGI20160J14292_10003510_pt1 | contig 11906 bp, 10 predicted proteins | sample COG_10_FD_14292 | JGI IMG/M metagenome (IMG submission 14292) | reverse complement strand
CGGCGCTTCAAGTTCCTTGGCTAAAAGCAATGCTAAAGTAGTTTTTCCCACTCCAGGGGGACCCCAAAGCACTATGGATGGCAGTCTTCCAACTTCTAAACTTTTTCGCAATGCGCCATTTTGACCTACAAGATGTTCTTGGCCTAGATATTGGTCTAAAGATTGGGGTCGAAGCTGTTCTGCAAGCGGTTTCATTCCTCGAAAGTAACTATCTTTTCGCTATGTCAGGTTGGTCTAAATATGGAATTCACAAAGGGCTGTTTTTATGGCCCATCATTTGGGTTGCCCTTACGGCATTCGTTTTTGGTTTAGAGCAAGCCTTACAGGCCAATTTCGCTTCGCTGGGTCTCTATCCTGGTCAACTTTCCGGCGTTTGGCATATTCTTACATTTCCGCTCATTCACGGGGATTTCAATCACCTTTTTTCAAATGCAATCAGTCTGTTTTTCGTTGGAACGCTTCTTCGCTATTCATTTCCAAAAATATTTGATAGAGTTTGGTTACTGGCGTTCATATTGCCGGGCATAGGTCTTTGGTTTATAGGCAGACCAAATTTCCATATCGGCGCAAGTGCCTGGCTTTATGCTTTAGTTAGCTTTATATTTTTCAGCGGTATACTCCGACTTCATGTTAAGCTGCTTGCCCAGAGTATGCTCATGGTTTTCTTGTACGGTTCCTTCCTTTGGGGCGTCTTACCACACGATCCCACGATCAGTTGGGAAGGACACCTTAGCGGAGCCATTGTAGGACTACTTTTGGCATTATTTTATCGAAAGACTGAACCTATAGAGGCATTGCGCGACCAACCTGTTCCGCACGAAGAGGTAGCGTGGGACGATTGGAAAGACCCGTTCGACCAAGATTTAAATTTCCAGGAAGTTAAAGGTGCGCCGCGTACACCATCGAAACCGCCGTTAAAGCAGCAGTTTCGGTACGAAGACGGCTCTGCCCCAGATGAATGGGTGTAAATCCAGCATTTTCCGCAGCAAGAACTTCTTCTGCGGTAAAATCACCTTCAGGCCCAATCAATACGACTAGTTTTTGATTAGGAACCAATTCCGTAAAAGCGGTTCGCTCACTATCATCACAATGAGCGATACAGCGCGTGCCTTCCAGGTTCAATTGAAGGAAATCTTTGAAAGGAATAAGAGGGCTGATCTGAGGAAGCTTACCTTTCAAACTTTGCTTTGTAGCACTGAGTGCGACTTTAAATAGTCGCTCTTCTTTTATGATTTTACGTTCGCTGCGCTCGCACCGCAGGGGTATAATATGTGTAACACCTAGTTCAATAGACTTTTCAATGAACCATTCAAATCGATCCATATTCTTTGTAGGTGCGACGGCAACTGTTAACTCATATGGAACTTGACCCCATTGCTCTTGATCTACTGTATAAGAACCTTCTACAGAGCGTTTATTCACCGTTTCTATAGCGCCGAGATACAAGTTTCCGTCGCCAGTAATAAAGTGGATGGTATCACCTTCACCTTTTCTCAAAACACGTGTACAATGATTGATTTCACTTTCATGTAAGTAAAACCTCTCCGCTTCGATATGTCCGTAGAAGAGTTGCAATTAAACGCCAACTTTATCCTTTGTCTTCACAATGGGTCTTTCTATTTGCTTTTCTACGAAGGCAATAATCTGGTCCGCTACATCAACGCCTGTAACACGTTCAACTCCTTCAAAACCAGGCGAGCTGTTCACTTCCAGAACGAGAGGACCGCGCTCGCTTCGTAACATATCCACACCTGCGATATTCAAGCCTAATGCTTTGGTGGCCGCAATAGCTGTCTTTTTTTCTTTCGAAGTTAAGGTCACTTTAACGCCTTCGCCCCCGCGGTGCAGGTTAGAACGAAATTCACCTTCTTGTCCCTGACGTTTATAAGCAGCAATAACTTTCCCGCCAACTACGATTACGCGGATGTCTGAACCACCCGCTTCCTTAATAAACTCTTGAACTAGAATATTAGCGTTAAGACCATAAAATGCCTCAATCACACTTTTTGCTGCCGTCTTTGTTTCTGCCAGAACCACACCTAATCCTTGTGTTCCCTCNAGTAATTTGACNATCAGNGGGGGACCTCCTACGGTTTTGATNAGATTCTGAACGTCGCGCGGCTGTTTCGCAAATACGGTTTTAGGAATGCCAATATCATTTTTAGCAAGCACTTGTGTTGCACGGAGTTTGTCCCGACTTCGGACAAGCGCCAGCGAGCTAAGCGTGGTATACACGTGTTTAACTTCGAATTGGCGGATAATAGAACTTCCATAAAAGGTTACAGATGCGCCAATTCTTGGAATAATTGCATCGTAATCAACCAATTCATGATCGCCTAAATACACATTGTTATTGTTGGTTTCCATACCTACATAACAATGATTGTGATTGATCACATCGACATCATGTCCACGTTTCTGTGCCGCTTCTACCAGCCTATTTGTGCTGTACAATGATGGGTTGGCGCTTAGAATAGCTAATTTCATTTTAAATTATTTAGTGACGTCGACGATAAAGCCTAGTTCAAGTAAGTTACGACCTAGGAGCATATCATAGGTAAGTTTTGAACGGTTTGAAAAACCAATCAATACGGTGTGGGTCATTTTATTAACCACAATTTCAGTCTCTATCATTGGACGTTCTTGTTTTGAACCGAACGAATTTCGAACGTTCCGCAAGATAAAATCGTCAAAAATCAGCTTATCACCCGTATAAAATTGATTGTCTGGATCAAAGAGAATCACGGCTAGTTTTGGCCCGTCAGTATCCTCATATATCTCTATATAAGAGGCACTTATCGCACAGCTCGCTGCTCCAGAGTCTACTCTGGCCGACAGATTATATACCCCTAATTCAGGTAAGTTGACCTTAGCCGTGGCTCCAACCGTAATTTTATTTTTCATGGCGCGAATAAAAGACACTTAATTGGTCTACACAATAGCAAAAACGAACTTCACTAAAATTTAATTTTAGCCTGAGCGCTAGTACTTAACGGAGCATTTACTCCATCTAAATATTGATAGTAGCCAGCGACTCCGATCATCGCAGCATTATCAGTAGTGTATTGAAAGGGAGGTAGGTAGATCGCAATATCATTTTTTGCTCCCCACACGGTTAGCGCTTCTCGCAATCCACTATTTGCGCTAACACCGCCCGCTATGGCGAAATTAGAAATATTGGTAAATTTTTGAGCAGCCTCAACCTTTTTCATTAAGACCTTTATTAGCGCACTTTGGTAGCTTGCACAAATATCATTTAAATGATCCTTGATAAAATTAGGATTCCGTTTCATCTCCTTTTGAAGTGCATACAAAAAGCTTGTTTTCATACCGGAAAAACTGTAATTGTAATCGGGCAGATCACTCTTATTAAAAGACATGAAAGTTGGATTACCTAGTTTCGCTAAACGATCAATGTGTGGACCTCCGGGGTAGGGCAGCCCTAATATTTTCGCAGCTTTGTCGAACGCTTCTCCGACGGCATCATCAATGGTTTCACCTAAAACGGTCATTGAATTCACCGACTGAACCTCGACGATCTGTGTGTGGCCACCGCTGACAGTCAAACAGAGAAATGGAAAGGAGATAGGTGTTTCGTGTGCACCATCAATCAAATGTGCTAAAACGTGTGTGTGCATGCATGTGATGCACGGGTATTAAAGGGATGTTTAAGGCAAGGGCCATACTTTTTGCAAACGAGGTGCCCACCAGCAAACTGCCTAATAGACCAGGTCCGTTAGTAAATGCTATGGCATGTAGCTCGTGAGGTTTGATATTTGCTACCTTTAGAGCGCGATCGACTACAGGTACGATGTGCTGTTGGTGTGCTCTTGAAGCCAATTCAGGAACCACTCCTCCAAAAGCTTCGTGAACTCCCTGAGAGGCAACCTCATTAGATAATACTTTATTACCTATGAGGACGGCGGCGCTCGTATCGTCGCAGGAACTTTCGATTGCTAATATGTAAGGTGCGTTTTGCATGAATGAGTCAAAAATACAGCAAAGATCACGTGTGCTGGGTAAAAATATCCGCATCAGCCTATTGGTCTCATTGGTGACCGTCATTTTAGCTGGAATTTTTTTTATTAATTCCACTGCCGTGCAACGCAGTATTTGGAATAGATATGTGGAGCCGCACCTTGAACGTATGCAGTTGTCTTCTGATTTTCAGGGTTTTGATTACATCTTTCCGAATTCTTTCGGCATAAGGCCCTTACATATCTACACAGCAACAGACACTCTTCTTGCAAGTCGAAAGATCGAAGTAATGGAGCTCTCTTTTTCAAACGGATGGAAGACTACCTCTATAAAAGGTGAGCGTTTAGTAGTAAATCTAAAGGCATTGGAATCGTTATTAGAAGAAGGACAAAGTAGTTCTTTGAATACAAATTTCTCCTTAGCCGCTGGTGAGATTACTTTACCCGATTTACAACTTACAGGAGATACGACATTCCCATCAGTAGCGATAAACTGCACCGGGTTTCATTTTGAGCAGGGGCTCAAGATTGAGTCCTTGCAGTTGAGATCCGTGTGGGATACTCTACAGTTGCTAGCGACCATGCAAAGCATTGAATTAGGTAATGATTCGGTTCGTGGATATGCTCATATTGATGCGGCTGGCTTTGGTCGGCTCGAGGGCACTATAGAAGGCACTGGTGAAGCAATAGTCTTTAACGGTGCTTTGGGTTTTAATGAGACGAACAAATGGCTGCCCGCCGAAGTGTTAGAATATGAGCTACCACTCGACTATGGTGTTCAATGTTCGTTATACCATTTCGATTCGTTATCAAGCACTATCTCATTTAACAACGCAACTATTTCAGGAGCGGCTACCTTACAGGGTGCCCTTTCTACCAGGTTTGCAGCTACCATTACTACGAACATCCTAGAGGGCGCTCAAAAGCATTTTCCTAAGAATCTACCTACGAACTTTATTCCTCGCAACCTGCACATAACAGGGACTTTAGAAAAGGGAGAAATAGTCAACGTCGATGCGAAAGTTCGCTCAAATTCAGCGAAATACACTCTTAATTTCAAAGATTTAGAGTCCGCGGCATTTGTTAATGCATACATTACAGAAACGGGGCTAACGAACCTTGAAGCGCTTACTTTTAAGACGGCATTGAAACCCAATATTACGGCGGTGATTCAGAATAACTGGGTAGCCACCGGAGTTTTCCCTAAGCTCCAATTCTCCACGCATACAAGCAGAGGATTAAGCTTTGACTTGCATCATAATGGTTTAAAAGATTCTATTTGGCTATCTTGTTTAGACACCCTTCTAGATCTGGAAGGTTTTGTGGTGAGAGATGTTGGCGATTACATCATGGATCTAGAGGTACATGCGGTAGGTTTAGATTTATTTGATCCGTTGGATACTGGCCAGGTCATTAGCGGTTTATTTGGCCTTAATTATCTTGAAAATTCTACGGGTAACTTTTCAGCTAATGAAGTTGTATTGCAACGGCCAAATGATGTTGTAATCCTGCGTTCATTCTTCGCAGAGCACGGTCTTGAAAACAGCATCCGTTCTCTAGTAGTACAAAGTGATGTCGCCAATGGTCGGCTCGTAGGTCACTGGAATTTCCAACTATTGCCTGTAGTCGCTAAGGTTATTCTAGCCTCTTCATACGATGATGGTTCTGTGAAAGTTTGGCCAAAAGCGAAACTAGAAGGTTATCTAAGGGTGGGTGAGGTGAATTGGCTAGCTGATCTATTACACTTGCCTTTAACGGTAGAAGCCGGAAGCACACTCAAATGGGACTACAATAATGTAGGACGAACCTGGTCGCTCGATGGGGCAGTTCATTCCGGTTCTTATGACAACTATACCTTATCGGGCCTAGATGTAACGGTACTTCACCAAGGTGACTATTTTGATGCCTTAGCTTCGATGGACCAGGCACGTGTGAATGAAATAACTATCGATGGACTTAAAGCAGAATCGCACGGCATAGGAAAGAACCGTAGCGTTCGTTTATCAGGCGCAATAGAGGATAGTATTCCAAGTCAATTTACTGGTGCATTCAAGTATACACCGGGCAGTGCTGATTTTGAGTACGGCATTTTCAATATTGGTTTAGACACCTTTAAATTGGTTACTTCCAAGAATATTTCATGGAATTCCAACTTCATAGAGGTCGCAGGCTTGCAGTTCGGAGGCGGTGCCGGCGCTTTAGGTTTAGACGGTACGTTTACCTTCGATGAAGAAGTTTCGTCTAAGGCTACCATTGTTGCTGAACTAAATGCACGGCCTTTAAATTATTTAATTCGAACCCCAGAAGCTGTTTTAGGTGGATCTTACGCCGCAGAACTTCAATTCCTTGAGGACTCTTCTTTACGTTGGACAGCGAAGACTTCAATTACTGGTCTAACCTTTAACGGCATTGAATACGGTGCGTTTGATGGTCAAATTGGTTACGACCTTTCACGGTCAGACATTTATGTTCAAGGTCAGTTACTGGATGGCACCAAGACGTATTTATCTACTAGAGGCCACTACAACACCTCAATGGACGATCTAGATATCAGTCTTAATCTAGCTTCCTTAAATGTAGCTTCTTTGAACCCATTCTTTCATGAATCCATAGCCGGTTTGGCGGGCAGCTTAGAAGGAGGTTTGCAGATTTATGGACCACTAAATAGTTGGGAATCAAGAGGAGAGGTGTACTGGCATCAAGGGGAGATTGAAATCCCTTTGTTGGGCGCGCAATTCGCGGTAGTGGAAGAATCCTCAATTTCAATAACTCATGAAGGATTCCAATTAGATTCAATTGGATTGGTCTCAAGGATAGACCAAACCAAGGCTTTGGCATGGGGCTCTATATTGCATCGCCAGTTGAGCGAATTCGGCCTAGATATTCACTTGTCTACAGATAGTTTGCTTGCGATGAATAAGCCGCGAAATGCTGAGGATATGTTCTACGGTAGGGCTGTCGCCGCGGGAACGATGGATTTAGTAGGTCCTGTAGAACAATTGCAACTGAATGTTCAAGCCACCACAAAAGAAGGGACCGTGCTTAAAATTCCAATGGATAATCCAACTGCCGTGGAATTGCCAAGTTTTATCCGATTTGTAGATTCAGAATTGCCGTCAGTAGTTCCGCCTACTTTTACAGGAGTCACGGACTATTTTAGTGCAGATTTGGGAATAGAAGTAACCCCAGAGGCTAGAATAGAATTGGTTCTAGACGAAGTATTGGGAGATATAATTCGTGCACAAGGCAGCGGCTCAATGCGATTGAAAATTCTTGAAGATGAGAGTGTTGAGCTCTACGGTGTTTATACTGTTCAAGAAGGGGATTACCTTTTCACCCTTCAAAACATCATTAACAAGCAATTCCAACTTTTACCCGGGGGGACCATATCATGGAGCGGCGATGTCTATCAAGCTGAGCTTGACTTAAAAGCCGTATACCGCGTTCAAACGGATCTCACAGGATTAGTCACCAGCGCGAATTACAATAATGAGAAAGTTCCTGTAGATCTAATTATTGCGCTGTCGGGTCCTCTACTTTCTCCCGAAATAAATTTTGCCCTCGAATTACCGGAAAGTCCTGCTTCCTACCAGCAAGAACTAAATCGTCATTTTTTAAACGAGGAAGCGCTTCACTATCAAGCATTTTCGCTCCTAATGTTGGGCGATTTTTTCCAACAAAATTTGGCCATTCAAGAGAGTATAAATTTCGAATCTTCGCTCGGTAACACCACCTCTGAACTCCTTGTGAGTGAGTTTGGCAGTTGGTTGGCGGCGGGAATAGGTCAGTATGTTACTGTCGACTTTGATTACACCACAGGCGCGAACCCATTGACCAACTTTGGAAACCAGGGCGATAATCTTAATCTTGGAGTGTCTAAAAATTTCTTTGACGGAAAATTAAAGCTGCAATCGTCTTTTGACGTGCCAATAGGACAGGAGCAGGCCTCAACTTTATTACTTGGAGATACGGAAGTAACACTGGACATCTCAAAGCAGGGTAATGTAGTGCTTAAAGCGTTCAACAGAAGCAATCGTAATGATCCTTTACTCCAAAGTACAGGTCCTTATACACAAGGTGTGGGTGTCCAATTCAAAAAGGACTTTAATAGCTTAACTAAGCCTTCAAAAACTGATTCTCAATAAGGTCGACCGCAGATACGAGATCTTCGACGTAGTGTTTAGGCACTGTAGTATGCGGCTTTAAACCGTGACCAGTTTTTACTCGAATGGTTTCAACTCCTGCATTAGCACCGGCTTCGATATCCCTTGGACTATCTCCTACAAGGTAACTTTGCGTTAAGTCAATATTGAATCGGTCCGCAGCTTCTAGTAACATACCTGGCTTAGGTTTGCGACAACTACATTCAACTTTAAACTCTTTAATTTCACCTTCATACCCACTGTGCGGATGGTGTGGGCAATAGTAGATCGCCTCAACAAAAGCCCCATCTTGCCCTAATTCTGTTTCCATCTTTTTATGGATTTCATCAAGCGTAGCAATGGTGCAAAGTCCTCTGGCAATCACACTTTGATTGGTCACCACGACCACTAAGAAGCCCATCTTATTTAGTCTACGGATGCTCGAAGCGGCATACGGGTACAATTCTAGATCTTCCGGTCGGTCGATAAGGTCTGTATCGATATTAATAACACCATCGCGATCAAGGAAAACACACCGTTGTTTGTTATTTAGGTTACGTGCGGCGACCTTTCCGCTTTTTAGGGCCTCTTCAACCTTTTCTAATCGGTCCGGTGTACCCATATCCTTTAGATATTCAGGCGTATTGTAGGCGAACACATTTAATTTTGAATGAAGGGTAGGGAAGATGTCTTTTCCAAAGTCCGCTTTTACCCCGGGTTCCAAATGTTCAAGCACGACAGGATCAAAAACGTAGGCTGCTGCATTCACTAGGTTTCTGTAGCGTAAACCTTCTGGATGCGGTTTTGCATAGAAGGCNGTCACCCGACNTTCGTTATCAACNGCTAATAAGTCGCTGTCGTATGGGTGGTCGTTTGGATGCACTACNAATGTGGCGTCCGCATTCTTATTNTGATGGAAAGCCACGAGTCTACTTAGATCCATATCCATTAAAACATCCCCGTAGAGTACCAGAAATGGTTCTTTTAACTGTGCTTCAATAGCTTTCACTCCGCCAACTGTGCCTAATGGCTTTTCTTCAACGTAATACTTGATGTCAACCCCAAAGTCTTTACCGTCTGAGAAATATGATTCAATATGCTCGTACATGTGATTTACAATGAGCCACACCGTAGTAAAGCCATGCGCTTTGAGTAAGTCTATTTGGTAGGCCAAAAGAGGCTTGCCTAACACAGGCATCATGGGTTTGGGTACGTCCGCTCTAACCTCTGCAAGTCTAGTCCCTTTTCCTCCCGCAAGAATTACCGCTGTTTTCATTCTAACATATTTCCCTCAAACCTAAGAAACTACATTGGGCTTTTTTCGAAAGAATCAGAAAGTTTCAAAAAGACGATTATTTTTTGCTCAAAGGTGTTGTAGATTTCAAAAACGCTATTACATTTGCAACCCAATCAAGAATACGGTCCGGTAGTTCAGTTGGTTAGAATACAAGCCTGTCACGCTTGGGGTCGCGAGTTCGAGTCTCGTCCGGATCGCCAACAGAAAGAAAGCCCCGAGAGCATCGCTCTCGGGGCTTTTTCGTTTAGGTTTTAATCAATTTATTGGCGCCTTCCTTTGGGCTTGTTTGCCCGGCTTTTGTGCAACTCACAATACCTGTGGTCAGGTAGGGCTTCTCGTTCACACTTCGCACCGGTCTTAGTTTTAAAAACACATTTACGAAAGGCTTTTGGTCGAGATTCAGTGTTTTTAGTCCGTAAGAATGGTAAAGCACTCGCACGATCTGGCAAACAAACCGAACAAGGCAGAAGTCCTCGGTTAAGCGCTTGACGTTCATCCACCTTTATTTGTCCATTTTTCAGATACCTACAGCCGTCTAAATGATAGCGTGCACCGGAAGGATTGATCCCTCTCGTTGAGAAAACAACGATTTCTTCCACAACAGCGGAATCGCTAGCCTCTTGCGCATTAACTTTAATGCTCACTAAACTAAGCAAGACCAATACCTTTATGATTCTTCGAAACTTCATACGAGCAAAGCTATTCATTCTGTTTTTTGCCTGCGAATTTTTGACGGGATTCTCGCAATCCACTAGTATTGATTTTGATTACTTGCAAGTGGTGGAAGCGCCTAGAGGTGCTATAGGCTTCATCGGGACTGCTGCAAATTATCACATCAATGGTGGACCAAATTACCTGGGTATACGTCTGAATAACGCTGCTGTCGGCACCCGGGCAGGCTATTACACCTTTGGTTACCAAGCAGGTAGTAGAATTCCAATAACTAATGCGCTCAACCTCCACCCAAAATTGATGTTCACTTCTGGGGGAGGTGCTGAAAGCAATGACGGTTCAGGAGGCTTCTTAACAACCGCTGCAATGTTAGATTACTCGATCGGGCAATTTAATGTTGGACTTGGTGGTCAATACAGTTACGTCAGCACCGGCATTATTCAAGGATGGAGCCCAATGGTTAGCCTAAGTTTATCTCAAGATTTTAGTCGTTCGCCTTATGCATTGGTTGAAGCACAGATATTCACAAACGCAATGTATTCCAGCTGGAATCAGCACGATAGAAACACTGCGTTTGTCGGTGTCGGTGGTCGACTTTTTGATGACCACATGTATAAAAGCGTCTACCTCACTGCGGCCGTCACGGATTTAGGAGGATATATGGATGTGTACGGTGGCTATGGTATTTATAGCGACTTTGGGAACTTCCGAACATTAGCAGAAATCAACCTAGGAACGGGTGGTGGTGGACGCGCACCGGCCGGAGGAGGAGTTCTTGCAGGAATTCAAGGGGAATTGCAATGGCATTACCATGGCAAGTTTATGGGNCTAAGTAGCGGCGTGCTCAAATGGATCGATGGTCCATTCTATTTTAGTTTTACNGGCCTTCATTTGGGTACCGATTTTAATTTCACCAGTACTCAAAATGAAATAGGCTATTTACCNATGAATCTCAGTATTGAAAATGGGGTTAGAACGTATCTCGGCGAAGACGGCTTCTCAAACCTGGGCATTGCTTTTCGCCTGTATAGAAAAGGTATGGTCCAGCTGCGGGGGAGAGTTACTGGGCCTTTACAGACGGCAGAGGTGCCTATGCAGAAGGTTTGTTTGGCTTACGCCTTCAGCCAAATATTTGGTTTATCGAGACGCAGGTGGGCGCCGGAGCAGGGGGTGGAATAAACCTATGGGGCGCTGCCGCGCTAGCTTTTGTCAATGCGGGTTTTGAAATACCTGTAAACGATTATTGGGATGTTACAGGTCGCGGTATCTACAACGTATATTCCTCTCAGGCATTTCCAACCTATGGATGGCAATTGGGCATGACCTTTAATATCCCTTTTAATACCCAATTCTGATGCGCAGGTTGTTGCTCCTACTTTTCGTTGTANCNCATCAATACNTTATGGGTCANGGGACNTCCATGACTCTTATGTTTGAGCCGTTGGAATCTTCTAATGACATGATGTGGGTGACTCAGCGCTTCGAGTTAGTCAAGGATTATACGAGTACAAAAACCGCTATCTCTGGGGGTTTAGAGACCCAAAGTGCCGTCTTGGGTAATTATGGTGGTTTCTATGCCTTCGGATTTACAGGAGGTGTTTATCAATTTTTACGTCCATGGGTATTCGCTAATATGGGCGGCTCGATAGCCTCTGGAGGCGGCGCAGGTGCCCCGGACGGCGATGGATTAATGTACCGTGGGTATGCGGGAATGAGTGTTAAGAGCAAATACGGGACAGTGGATGTAGCCTATAATCACATAAATTTTCCTTCAGGTGCTATTACCTCGAATCATATATCAATTGGCTACACACATGT
>JGI20160J14292_10003507_pt1 | contig 11909 bp, 13 predicted proteins | sample COG_10_FD_14292 | JGI IMG/M metagenome (IMG submission 14292) | reverse complement strand
CCTAAGAAGAAAGGAAAGAAAGTTGGCAAAAAAACCTAACCCCCTGATCAAAAAAGGTTGCTCACCAATCATTGCGTCTAAGGCGACGATTACAAAGAAACCAGCATCGGGGATTACGAACAAATAATGTCAATTAAAACTCAACGTAAAGACTTGATCGCCCTTTCTGAAAGCCGCGCTTGGTCACAAATTAACAAAGTCATGCAAGACGAAATTCTACAGCTTGCGCTTATGATGGCCCGTTCACCTGACATGACCCAACAGCAAATGGATTTTCAGCGCGGTTCGATTTGGGCGGCTGAACAACTGTTAAACTTACCGGAACGCCTAATACACAAGTTAGAGGGCGAACTTGCATTAGAACAATCTACAAACTCCGCTAAGGCCGAGTAAAGGAACAGACAGATGGCAGAACAAGAAGATCAACTTGCCCGCATTGCGGCGAAAAAACAGGGCGGCGAAACACCCGAAACAGGAACGCCCGCCCAGAACGCGACCCCTCAAGAGGCGGCGGCTCAAGTAGCCTCACCACAGACTGAGGGTGACAAAACGCAAGAAGCGGCTGTAATGTATAAAATTCAAGTTGGCGAGGCCGAGCGAGAATTGACGCCTCAACAGATCGGGGCGACTTTTGACCGCTACCGCGATTTGAATTTCAAACAAAGCCAGATGAAACCTGTCAACGATTTTGCTGAAAAGATGATGAAGGTTTCGGGCGCACAGCCAGAGCAAGTCGCTAAACTTATGCAAGCTGCAATGATGGCCTACACAAAAGACCCACAGATGGGTAAAGCCCGCCCAGCGGGAGATGGTAGTGCCAAGGCAGAACAGCCTTTTCCAAATGCTCAACAGCCTGACATGGATGCTGAGTTAAAGAAGTATGAGGACGAGAACGCTATCTCATTACCCCCTGGATATAGGGAAGCGGCTGCACGTTTAAACGCGATGGAACAACGCCTTGGCCAAGGCATGAATATGATGCAGCAAATGTCTCAGCGGATGGGGCAGCAAGCGCAACAGGGCGTTCAGAACGCACAGCAAGCACAGACAGATCGCGGCGAAGTTATCAGGCAATCCATCGGAAATAATCTGGACGCCGCCCAAGTTGCGGCTGGCTTGCCGGATGAAGCCGTTGCAGACTTCCAAGCCTACGCTGGTGAGCGCGGCTATACGTCTGAGGATTTTGCGGATCAAGCTTTGACTATGAAGGTTGTGCAAGACTTCGCCAACCAGCGGAACACCCCTGAGTTCCAACGGTTGAAAGATATGTCTGCCCGCCGTCAAGCGTTCTTGCAAACGCAATCGGGCGGTCCTGTTGGTCCCGCCGCCGAACCTCAAGGCGACACTACTATGGATCGGTTAGCCGCCGCTGCATTAGCAAAGCGCAACCCGTAAAAAGAGGGACGACACGCAACACTTAATTCTGAATAATGTCATTAACCGTTGACGCTACGGCCTCACCAGACGGGTACAGATATTAGGGAATTGAAGGTTGCGTGTTTCCCGCGATTTTAAATGTCCCTCGAAAACCGAAACACTAATTAGGAGATTAGCAAATGGCTGCTATCTTAGGGCTTCGGGGTACAGGTGAGTTTGGAACAGACTTCCGCCCCAAAAACTACCGTGAATTGTATTCACTTTTAGAACCAAACGGCACTTCACCGCTCGGTGCATTGCTTGCGATGACTTCATCCGAGGCAACAGACGATCCGGAATATAAAAACTTCCGCGATGAATTGCCTGACCGTAAGTTAAAGGTGAACGGTGCGGTTGCATCTACATCAACAACTTCGATCACGGTTGATGCTGGCAATGACAACCTGTTTGCTGTCAAAGGCACAACGATTGTGAACGCCACAACTGGCGAAGTCATGCGCTGTACCGCTGACAGTGGTGCAACAACGCTGACCGTTGAGCGTAACATTGGCGGCACTAGCCACCAAATCGCTGACGATGCTGACCTGTTTATCGCGGGTACAGCATACGAGGAAGGGGCATCCGCTCCAACTGGCGTAAGCTTCGATGCAAGTACATCATCGAACTTCACTCAGATTTTCCGCACAGCGTTTACCGTCACCGAAACCTTGAAAGCTACCAATCTTCGGACGGGTGACAAAGAGGATGAAATGGCGACTAAAGCCCTCAAAATGCACATGATGGATATTGAGCGCGCGCTATTTTTCGGCAAGAAGCACGAAACCAATGGCTCGACTTCCCAGCCTCGCCGTTACACTGGCGGGTTGACCACAACCATGTCTAACGTACTTGATCGCTCGACAGCATCTAACACGATGACAGAGGATCAGTTTGACCGTGCGTTGATTGAAGATATTTTTGCTTTCGGTTCTAAGCAAAAAGTCATGTTCTGTGGTGCGAAAGTTGCTGGACACCTTCAAAAATTCGGTAAAGACCGTTGGTCGCCTACCGTTGTTGAGGGCAGCTATGGCGTTGGGATGACCCAATATTCCAGCTTCGCGGGTGATCTTATGGTTCATCTTCACCCACAATTCCGCATGGTCCCTGGAATGGACAATGCAGCGGTGATCTTGGACATGCCTTATATCAAGTATCGGTATATGGAAGGTCGGGATACTTCGCTCTTGCGTGATCGTCAGAACGCTTCGGATGACAGTGTACTGCACGAATACCTTACCGAGTGTGGCCTAGAACTGTTGCAAGACAAAGTTCACACCTACATCAAGAACTGGTCGCTTGTCGCGTAATATGACGCACACATCATTACGACAATGTATGATGTGTAAGCCATAAAAAAAATAGAAGGGGGGCTTCGGCTCCCCTTTTTTATTGGGACGACTGTGGTTGCATAAATAGGGATAAATAAAGGGCGAACCTCAACAGGAGATTTTTTACATGGCCCGTAAACGCGCCCGCACAAATGACGGTCACTTTATCGCAGACGATCCGACAACAGAAAAAAACGAGGCTTACGAGGAAGCGGTAAAGCCCGCCCGTAAAGCCCGCCAAAACAATGCGCCAAAAAACGATAAGAAGTCTGAATACAGCTTTTTCGTTTCGGCTAATCCAGAAGCCAGTGCCTTTAATATAAGAGTTGGGGATGTTGGGGTTGATGGTCGCTGGGACGTTGAACGCCAGTATGTGCATTGGCGCGTACCCAACGGCTTTAACCGAGGGTTTCAAAATGCACCATCACGTTTGGTCCGGAAGGATCATAAGCTGTGAGGATGAATAATGGCTGAAGCCTCTGTTCAAAAACCATTTGCAGCGGGGAAAGAAAAGTTTTCTCCGCTTGAAGATTTGGTGCGCTCGGCACTAACCCGCGCGGGCAACTTTTCGCCGTCAAGGATAGACGGCGAGGTAATGATGATGATGATCGAACTCGCCAATAGGGTCATTGAGGATGTGCGTAAAAATCCTTATTGGGGCGGCGACGAAATTGATTATTACAATGACCCGACACAGTGGCGACCTATTCCTGACATGGTTATGATTGACGGGCTGACCGCTCATTATCTTATCCAGCAAGGATCAGATAAGGCGATGGTTTTCTTAAAGATGTACCAAGCCAATTTGAGCGACACGCTGCATCATCGCGCTTACGGAAATAAATCTTACGAGTTCGCCATTACAGATGGTGGCAGCAATAAGAAATACAAACCCAAAACCAAGGCGACCACGACAACCACGACCTCGACAACGGACGGGGTGACAACCACGACCTCGACCACAACATCTAACGGTAGCACGGTGAATTACTAAATGACGCGATTAGCTTACGCTCCCATTGCAATCAAATCGTCTGCGAATACCTACTACGGCTTTCGCGGCATTGATCGCAGCCGTGACATAACGGCTATGGAAGTCGAGAAAGAGCAAAACTTTTGGATACTAGATAATTGCTTTGTTGATTATCGCGGTCAGCTTTTGCGCGACCCGAAGTTTTTTCTTCATACCGGATCGAACCGTTTTCCTGTCAAAGCCCTACGCTTTTACAACCGCGAGGGCGTGTGCTTCGCAGAGGAAGATGCGGCGAACACTCACCTAGCCTCAGATCGCGGGCATAGAGTGGACAGCGCGTTTAAGAAAGACGCGATTGTGACCATGACGAACTTTAAGGGGAAGGTTCACATCTTTTCCGAAGATCAAAGAATGTATCGCTATGACGGCTTTCAATTCGACACTGCCACCACTTCGATCAAGCCCGCCTTTGGCGTCCCGATCCAGCGGCGATTAGCCGTGTCTGGTTTCAGTGACCGCCCCACGGTCATTGAGTTTTCGCGCGTTGACGATCCGGACATTTTTCTGGCAGAGGAAGCCCCAACCGAGGAAGTCACCCGCGCCAGCTTCATCGACATTTCAAACTTGATCGGTACGGCTGACAAGATTGTGGGCATGGGTACGTTTGAGGCTAACCGCCTCGCGGTGTTCACTCAGGATCAAACTCTGGTCTACATCATTGATCCGGACTTTGAGCAATGGCAGCTAGACAGCCGCGCCAACCTTCGGATCGGGTGCGTGTCGCACAACTCAATCGTGAACGCTGGCTCTGACCTTTTGTTTTGTTCTCGCCGTGGCATCCACTCAATTATGCGGTCTGAGCAAAACGGCATAACGATTGCGGAAGCTTCATTGTCTGATGAAGTCGAACCGCTGTATCAAGAGTTGGTTAAGACCACACCTGACCCACGCATGATTTCCGCGATATACGATCAGGACAACCAGACTTACCACGTTTTCTTTCCCCGCCGTGGCGGGACGCAGACCAAGCGGTTGTCGATGAATTTCCGGTCTGGTTATGAAATGGTAAACTTCCAGCTTGGCGATACATTGCTCCCGCGCTGTGGCGCGTTTCTGGGTGGAAGATTGATGTTCGGAACCTCGGATGGGGTTTATGAAGCCACAGATCGCGTGTTCCTACAGGATACTGGACTGTCCGACCTTCGCCGTTCTCCAATGCTGGCAGAAACACCCGTGCTTTGGCTTGGTGATTTCTTGAACAGCAAGCGCACACACTCGCTTGTCATCCAAGCAACGGGTGCGGGTCGGTTCTACATAGATGCTATGGATGATTTGGACCGACCAATGACCACGATTGAGGTAAACCTTGATCGAATTGAAGGTGATCAACATTGGGGCGATGCCCCTTTGAAAAGCGACTACAGCTTTCCCTTTAACCATATTTTTCGCGGAGTTCGATTGAGGTTCCGCACGGAAGATAAAGATGTTGATAGCGATGTAACCGTAATCTCTTTCGCGTTCTTAATGCACAAGGAAAAATAAAATGGCCCGCCTTAAAATTCTATACCCTGGAAATCACACATCAAGCGGCAACATTGGGGCCGATATTGAGAACATTGTTCGTTATTTGAATAGTGCAGAAGCGGGCGACAATACGCTTGCTGAATTGGTTGCAAAACTCTTTGATGCCAACGGTATTTTGGACGCTCCTGTTGAGCTTCGCAACGACAGTATCAACGGTTTGCAGTACCGTGTTGGGACTTATACAGAGGCCGAAATCGGTTGGAAACAGCTTGCTACTATTGCTGAACTAAAAGGCACGGCGGGATCAGATGTTGGAACAATCGGATCGCCATTGTTTTCGGGCCGCGCCGACCATGTTGTGAACGCTACGGTTGATACTGCAATCCCGTATCCGACAGGCACAACCGTTTTCAGCTTTATCCATGAGGCGGCTGACGCGATTGTTCTGTATGTCAACGGTGCGTTGCAAGCACTGTCCAGTTATACGAATAGCCCCACCGCAAACACTGTGACGCTTAGTTCTGCAACAGCGGCTAATGACCTAATCACAATCTACAAAGTGCAATCATCTAACGACAGCGGTTATATCCGCTCAGATGTAATTGCGGCGGCGGCTCAAGCGGTGTTTCCGTTTACCCACACTGAGAGCCAATCTGTCCTAGTCTATCGCAACGGCGTGTTGCAAAGACAAGGCGGTACAAACGACTATACCCAACAGCCCACCAACTCGACCATTACGTTTACATCAGCTATGTCAGCGGGCGACATTGTAACATTTATCATCATTGAGGACACATCACAGGTTCGGGTGTCCGGTCTAATGACTGAGGATAAATTCACAAATACTGATGGGTTCATCCCTTTCAACAAACTCGCAATCACCAATGATGAAATCCCACAAGCCAAGGTCGCGGGTATTACAACTTTGCTGGCAAACCGTGGGCGTGTTTATGTGTCGGCGTCTGAGCCAGTATCGGCAAACGCTGGCGATTTCTGGGTGGATACGGCGTCCTCGCCAAACGTATTGAAATTCTACAACGGTACTGGCTGGCTCTTGACCTCACCAGACACGGGCATCCCCGCATTTACCACAACAAATGCGCTGCAATTCTTGCGGATTAACAGCACGGGCGGCGGCTTGGAATTTGCCGATGTAGATTTTACCGCTGTTGTTCCCAAGACCTACATTGGTAGTGCGGATGGAGTTGCGGGTTTGGATGCCACGGGAAAGCTACCCATTGCACAGCTTCCGGATACATTCGCAACGCGATCCTATTTTTTCCAAGCGACAGGCAACATTCCAAACGGGAACTATGTCATCACTCGCGCGTTTAAACAGAACGTCCGGATTGATGCTGTCGCAGTAAAATCAACATCCGGTTCTGCCAACGTGCAGCTACGGATTAACGGGATCAATGCGGGCGATGTAATCTCGGCATCCTCGACATTAACCGAGCAAAACCTGTCAGCCTCAATCGCTATCGACGCAGTGACCACATCCAAAGAAATTGCGTTCACTGTGACTAGCGCAAACAGCCTGACCAATATTGAAGTAACATTAGCGGCGGTAATCACAAATGTCTAACCAGCTATCCAAAAGTCAGATGCAAAATATCGCGCAATCTTTATCGGACATGGGCCGATACGGAGACACGCAACTTGTGCATGTGAACAAGGATGAAGTCGAATTACTCAAACAAATTGGTTCTGGCACGCGAAACCCACAGACAGGTTTGTTAGAGTTTTTCGGGGGTTACACCAGTATTAGTGATATGTTTGACGGTGGTGGCCCAGGGAACTCAGGGGATAGTTATTCATCCGTTGATAACTCAAGCCGCGACAGCAACAACGATGGTCACATTTCAAAGTCGGAATCTGGCAGCGGTTTAAAGGGCGGTTGGGACGGAGACAACGATGATGGTATTTTCGGTGGATACACTGGCGTATCTGATATGTTTGACGGCGGTGGTATGGGTCGCTCTGGTGATACCTATGGTCACGGTAACTTTAGTTCGGCTGATGCGAACAATGACGGACACATATCTAGCGGAGAGGCCCAAAAAGTAGGCGGCTTGCGCGGCGGCATCGACGGAAACAAAGACAGCACTTTCAGCATGGTTAGTAACGTGGTCGCGCTTGTTGCAAACCCAATGGCGTATGCGGCGAGTGTAGCACTAAAGCGCGGTGCGCCGATGGTTAATGATTTTTTCGATACTGATAAAGACGGTTCAATGTTTACCAGTGGCGGTAAATCTTTTTGGGACAGTGAGTTTAAGGGTTCGGACCCTGTAGTAACTACTAACAGCGGTGGCGATGGGCCGTCTGTTTCGGGTTCCACTTCAAAAACAACCACAGCACAAGTTGTTGACGCAGCCGCGCCCGTGGGAGAACAAGAGACATATTCTGAGGTTAAAGCCCCCGAACTGTCCACTCGCACATCCCCTGCAAAATTCATGGAATATGCGTATGTTGATGGACAAAGTAAGCCGACCACTACTTACAACGGCGGGGCAACCCCCGCGCATTTGTCGGCGGCTGATAACTCTGAAAGCTTCGCTTTGGCTGAGACAGCATCACTCGCCATTGAGCGTATGGTTTCTGAGCTTCCTGTCGAGGCCCAAGACAACTTACAGGGCGACATGAGCGTTGAAATGACAAGTGATGGTCAGATCGCTTTGGTGATGGGTGATCAGGACACAGGCTATGTCGAAACGACTTACAAGAATGACGCCGATGGATACCAAGCGGTCATGCAAGACGTAGCGGAAATGATAACCTTCGCGTCTGCCAGTGGCGATACAAACATAGATGGCGGGTTTGCTGGTCGGTACAGATCAGCCAAGCAATTCGATGGTTATTCAGACACGCTTTTGAACACTGAGTTAGCCCAGCTTCGCAATGAAGGGTCTTACTATGAGGCTGGCACACCTTTGTATGTCGCCCATCAAGACCGATTAAATGAATTGCTAGATGAAATCGCGCGGCGTGAAGGCGACAGCGGCTCTAAAACAGCGGAATATTCCACGAATGGGATTACGCGCACGATTGCAAATAGTGCGCGGGGAATGATGGTTTAAATGGGACGATTTACCGAACACAAAAAGGTTAAAGTCTCAATAACAACGGAGTTATAAAATGCCTTTCTCAACGATGATCTTGGGTTCAAACGATGCCGCCGATGTTTTTGGCGCAAATACTGGCACTAGCATAAAAGATCGCAAGGCGGCGGCTGCTGCTGGCGAAAAAATTGCTGATCAAGGACGCAATGGCGACACGATGGTTATTCATGCGTCACCATTCACCATGAAACTTTTACAAGACATTGGCGGTGCTGGTTCCTTCAATCCCAAAACGGGGATGCTGGAATTTTACAACGTCGATGACATGATCAAGAAGAATATGAGATACTAAATGTCTGAAAGATTGGAAATGATAGGAGAGGTGACAGAGTTGTTTGGGCGTGACGCCTATTACAGCAAGCTACCGCTTTTCCTTCTAACCAATTCTGTACTGCCAGCGTTAGACCACGATAAATGGTTGGCGTGGTTCAAAAAGGACCACACCCTAATTGGTTTTTGTTCTTATGCGTTTCTGGAAAAGAAAGAAATCAAAGAGAACAAATTTGACGGCAAAGAAGTTTTTTCGCGGGACGATGGCGAGGCTTTGCATATTTGCCAGTTTGTTTGTGACGGCGATAGGAAGGATGTTTTTTCCTTTGTTCGTCATATTCAGAAAACTTTGTCAGCAAAGTACCCAGATCGCCCGTTTGCGTCTGCAACTAGGAAACTTAGCGGGTCACAGCGACCAGCAAAATATGTAAAAGGAACAGCGCAATGAGCCGCCTAAGTCTGATCAACCCGTTCTCCCCTCTGAATATTCACAATCGTATTTGCTACAATAACGATGGCGGTGGCGGTGGCGACGATAACGGCGGCGTAAACGATGATATGTCTTTCAACGAGGCATTTTCTACAGCCCGTGGAAACAAGGGTGCGGGTCAAACTTTCACCCACAAAGGCAAGTCGTATTCAACGGCTGTCGCTGGTGAAGATCGCGCTCTTGATAACGCAATGGCTAAAACTTCCACGCCGACCAATGCTGGGTCGGTTGATACGGCTAGTGCGACAACTCAAAAAGCAAACGCTGGGGGTCGGGGTTTAGGTCGGGCAGATGGCCCAGACAGTATGAAACCGGCGTCTGGAAATGGCGGCACTGATTATTGGGCCAAGCTTATTGAGGCGGGCGAAAGCGATGTTTCAGCCTTGGACGCACTCGCAATGCCAGCGGTAAATAACAGCATGTATAACTTCAATGTGGGCATGAATAAGAACGCTGTTCAAGATTACTTCACAACGGGCGCGGGTAGCATGGGCTACACCGCNNTAGACCCGAACCAGAACGAAACGGCTTCGGGAAGGAGTTACGCCGCAGTAGCGCGTAACGACTATACTGACTTGGTTGGCGGTACTGATTACTATGGAAGTCCCACTCCTCCCTGACGGTAGGCCAGCGGGTACGGTTATGCAGTCTGGTCCCAATCAGAAAAGGTTTACAACGCGACTTGGAACGACAACGAAAGTATTTTGAATAGCGATGGGCAAAACATCGCCCAATTCGGCACTCTTTATCGCAACAGTGTTCCGGATGCTGACGGTGTAGAGACTACAATAACCGAGCCAGTTTCGTTGGGTCCAAATTACAGTCAGGCGAGAGAAGCTTTCCCTGAAATCTCAGAAGAAGAAACACTTGCGCTTTCACAAACGAACCCTGTTGCGGGCTTCTCTCCGCTGATCCCAACTCAAACGCCAGCATCGGAAAACCCTATAGATAGTTCGGCGTTTATGAACGCTATGAAAAAGGTCAACGCACAAACCCTTGGCGAAACAGAAGGTATGTTAAAGTCAGGGTTCCAGACCGGAGCCGACAAAGAATTGGTCGAGAACTATGGTTGGACACGCAACTCTGATGGCACAGCCTCACCCCCTACATCGGCAGTAGCCGCACCCGCAACGTCTGGTGGTGGGACAGCCGCACCCGCCAAGGAAATGTCTCTGGGCGAAAGAATTATGGCAACCTTGAGGAAGGGTTCTGACCCAATTCCTAATCCCGAACCGTCTGATGGCGACGATGACCCCCGCCCTGCTTTGCCGATGGGTTACAATGTCGGGGCTATTGGGCCTACTGCACCAGTGACCCCAACTGTTACTGACCCTAACGCTGATCCAGCGGTAGTAGACCCTGATCAACCAGATGGTTCAACTGTTGTGGACCCTGCCGTAGCAGATGATATTTTTGCTGATGCTGACCAAGACGGGTATATTACTGAGCTAGAGGCTGACGTTGCCAACCTTCGCCAGCAACTCGCATTGCTGACAAACACTAGCACGGCAGCTACGCAAGGCATGTCGCGTGATCAAGTATTAGCGATGATCCAAGAGGCGATGAACAACAATAACAGTTCTGGTTACAACTCTCAGACGTTCCAAAATGCGTTTGGGTTTGCGCCTCAAGCCAACTACTTTGGGCAAGTCGTGCCAAGCAATGTCTCGGAAGATGGCGTCTATGAACGCCGCGCGGTGCGCGACAAGGACACTGGCGAGATCCGATATGTAAACGTACCGATAGGCAACGCAAGCCTAACCGGAACGTCTGGTTATCAGCGCAGACGCCGCGAGGGGTTTGGTCGCTCTATTGATATATTTTAAGAGGGAGTACACCTAATGAGTTGGTCCGAATATGTGGACATTGGAATGGGTGTGCTTAACCTTGGGTCAACGATCCGGTCAAGCAACAAAGCCGATAGTCTGACAGGTGCAAGTGAAGGTCTGGTTAATCAGGAGATTGCAGAAATAATGAGTTAGCTGACCTGTATGCAGCGGGTGGCACTTCAATATCTAATGCGATTAGTGGCACTCTCGCTAACTATGGCGACTTTGGGCAAATCACGCCCGACATTATTGACGGCTTTACAAACTTTACTGCGCTCAATCGTGCAAACGAGGAAGCTGGAAACAAGCGCGAGGTTGATAACCTTACTGCCTACGACATTGCCCGACTAAACGGCATGGAAGATATGTTTCGTGAATACGCCGATGTGCGTTTGAACGAGGCCGACGACGAAATATATTATCGTGACCGCTACGCGCGAATGATGGCCCCAAAGACTACAGACTTTGTGGAAATGCAGGGCGACCTTACGGGACGTTTTATGCAAATGCGGCAGGAAAATACGCAACGTGCATTGGACAACCAGTATGCCAAGGCACTTGCAAATATTCCGGAAGGAATGGAAAACTCGACGTTGCGGGTGCAAATGGAAAGAGCCAATGCCGACCTCTCCGCGCAACGGTACAATGAGGATATGCTTGCCTCGGTTACAGATGCCCAGAATTACATTGCGGGATTGCAGGGTGCGGCATCTAACCAGCAAAACATGACCAACGCCGAGCGAAACATGGCGCGGTCCCTGACCACAGACAAGCTAAACTATGGCACTACGACTTTGAGCAACACGCTTAAAGCGGGTCAGTACGGTCAAGATTACTATACTAATGAGAACGCTATGAGAGGCCGCAACATTGCCGAACTTTCTGCACAGCAAGGTATGCGGAACAACACGGCGATCATGGATTACACCAACGCGCTTAATCTGGCGGGTGCAGAAAACA
>JGI20160J14292_10003499_pt1 | contig 11922 bp, 13 predicted proteins | sample COG_10_FD_14292 | JGI IMG/M metagenome (IMG submission 14292) | reverse complement strand
CAGGCTCATCACCATACCGCCGGCGCCGCCACGCGCAATGATTGTGGCTTTGTAAACCGGTTGGCATTTTGGCAAAAGCGAGCCAACCAAAGCATGGCCTGCTTCATGGTAGGCTGTCTTCGCCAATTGCTCCTTGGTGCGCACCATGGAACGCCGCTCTGCGCCCATAAGGATCTTATCCTTGGCNTTCTCAAAATCTTCCATTGTCACCAANCGGCGTCCAATACGCGCAGCCGCCAGGGCCGACTCATTGACCAAATTGGCCAAATCCGCACCCGAGAAACCAGGCGTGCCCCGGGCAATGATCCGCAAGTCCACATCGGGGCCCGTTGGCAATTTGCGCGCATGCACGCCCAATATTTTCTCACGCCCTCTCAGATCCGGGCTTGGAACGGTCACCTGCCGATCAAAACGACCCGGGCGCAGCAGCGCGGGATCAAGCACATCTTTGCGGTTGGTCGCCGCCACGATAATAATGCCCTCATTGGCTTCAAAACCGTCCATTTCAACCAAAAGCTGGTTGAGGGTTTGCTCGCGCTCGTCATTGCCACCCCCGTAGCCGGCACCACGCGCCCGGCCCACCGCATCGATTTCATCGATAAACAATATGCATGGCGCATTCTTTTTCGCCTGCTCAAACATATCGCGCACGCGGCTCGCACCGACGCCCACAAACATTTCAACAAAATCCGAACCGGAAATCGAAAAGAAGGGCACGCCCGCCTCACCCGCAATCGCCCGCGCCAAAAGGGTCTTACCCGTGCCCGGGGCACCTTCCAGCAATGCGCCTTTCGGAATTTTACCGCCCAGGCGGCTAAATTTTTGTGGATTCTTCAAAAAATCAACAATTTCTTCCAGCTCTTCCTTGGCTTCGTCAATACCCGCCACATCGTCAAAGGTGACATTGCCTTGCTTTTCGGTCAGCATCTTCGCGCGGCTCTTGCCAAAGCCCATAGCGCCGCCCTTACCGCCGCCCTGCATCCGGTTCATGAAATAGATCCACACCCCAACGAGAAGCATGATCGGCAGGAGCGACAAGAGGATCGATTGGAACATTGAGGTTTCTTGTGACGTGGCCGCAACGCTCACGCCTTTAGACACCAAAAGATCGCTGATCTGCGCATCACCTGGAACGATTGTGACATATTCCGTGCCATTCGGCCCAGTGTAAGTGACCGTCTCGCCGTCCAGCGTGGCGCGGCTGACCTGGCCATTTTCAACCGCCTGTACAAAGTCAGAATAGGTTGTGGTGCGGCTCGAGGCTGTGCTTGCATCCCCAGAGAACAAACGAAACAGCATCAAAAGCAAGATGAACAATACAAACCAAAAGGCGAGGTTGCGTAGATTACCCAAGGGAAACTCCTATTAGAACCGCAATGTGTCGACACGAGATAGCGTCGGGCTTTGACCTAAGATAGACATCACACCGCTTTATTCAACGGGGTACTATCATTCCCAGGGCGGTGAAACCACCTTAAGCATATCTTTTGGGCCAAATTGCGCCATTGGTGCGGCCAAAAGCCTTTGCCCTTGCCACAAAGATGGGCTGGCCAAAAGCGCCAAACGCGGGCGGCCACTGTCCCGCCACCCCGGGCATTGCCCAAGGCCAGAGGGGCCAAGCGCCCGAATTTCATATGATTTTTCAGCATTCACCATGGAGATCCGGCCATCCCAGGGCGCGCCAGCTTGCGCCACCTGCCTTTCCACCACAGAAAATTCCCGAGAAATCCGCAGCACTGTCTTGGACTGCGGTATTAGGACACATCCATGCAGGGTCACTGTTTTTTTTGCCGCAAGCGCTCTAAGCAGTGCAGAATTTCGGGGCCTNTAGGGCTGACCGCTGATCCAATTGAGGGCAGCCGACACCATGCGCTCGATATATTCGCGCGGCAGGCGGCTCAAGGCCACCCGATCGAAAAGCACATCGGTGACATCAATTTGCGCCACCTGCGGCCAAAGCCCTCGCGTCGAAAATTCGAGAGCCTCTTGAACGTGGCGCATGCGTGTGGCGGTTGCGGCCAGCCTATGGCCCGTTAATCCAAGCGCCTCTAATTCAGGCGCCGCCTGACGCATCCGCACACGCATGAAAGCCGGATCTTCGTTGCTTGGATCATTGCACCAGCCCTGCCCCTGCGCATGCAAGAAACCCTGCAAATCCTCCCTGCAGAACGCGAGCAAGGGGCGCTGCCAGTCCATGTCGCGATCTGTCCAACGCCCGCGCATTTCGCTAAGACCATCCGCGCCAGAGCCGCGGGCCAAGCGGATCAGAAAGTTTTCCGCCACATCGGTCTGACTGTGCCCCAAACAAATACAGCTGCACGCCATATCCCGCCCCCAGGCCGCCAGAGCCTCATAACGCGCGCTGCGGGCGCGGGCTTGAAGATTGGGGCCCTTGGGCAGATCGCTTATCGTTAGGGTAGTATGGGCGACGCCCAGCTTGCCGCAAAGCGCGTTGACCCAAAGCGCTTCTTCCTTCGCTTCAGCCCGCAGCCCATGGTCGACCGTGGCGGCGCACAAATGCGCCTGAGGCATGGCGGCACGCAAGGCCAGAAGCAGCGCGACAGAATCAGATCCACCCGACACTGCAACCCCAATCACCGCGTCTTTTGGCAGCGGCGCAAAGACCTCAGCGAGATGCGATGAGATGTCCTGTGGCGGCTCGAGGCTCATGGGCAGGACAGCTCGGCCTCGGCCAGCTTGGCATCGTCTGCAACCTCTGTTTGCGCATAGCGAAATTGAACTTCACTGAGGGTCAAACACCCCTCTTGCGCATTGCCCATGCGGTGAAACGACAAAGCCAGGTGATAGAGTGCCGAGGGCGCGACCTTCATTGGACTCATCCATAGAATAGGCCTCTAGATAGGCCCGCGCCGCCAGACGAAACTCGGCACTGTCCATATAGGCATGTCCAAGCAGCAAATGCGCCCGCTGCGTCAGCGGGCCAATGGGAAAGGCCTTAACGAATTCTTCGAACATTTGTGCAGCACTGCCGGTGTCGCCAGACAGCAGCATGTCATTGGCGGCATCAAACTCTGCTTGCTCTGATATCGTTAATATCTCACCGGGCAGAACCAGATCCAAGCCTGAGCCCGAATCAGATCCAAGGGGGAGCGTGGCGCCCAATTGCGTCACCACACAGCCCGGTTCCATGGCGCAGATGCGCGCCTCAAGCATGGCAATTCTCTGGGTCGCATCCCGGACAATCGCAGAAATGCGGTAGGCCAGCTCTTCGGTCTGGCCGGTCAAGCGCTGCAATTCGTTTTCAATGGCTGCCGTGCGATCCAACAGCGCCCCATCATTGGTAAAGCCGCCCTTTTGCGCGGCGGTCAACTCCAGGCGCAGGCGTTTGGTTTCATACAAAAGACCAGCAAGATCTTGACGCATATCTGCCAAACTGTCGGCAGAGGCGGGACCAGATAGCCCCGCGATCAAAATCAATGCGCGGCCCAGATGCATCAGCTCAAGCTCTGGGTCAAAATGGTCACTGTCCGGCGGTTTTTCTCATAGCATCGCTCAGAGCTGCAAATTTCAACAGGCCGCTCCTTGCCGTAGCTGCGGGTCTTGAGCGCAGGCCCGAAACGCCGCGCGCGACGAGGTATTCTTGCACCGACTGCGCCCGCCGGAAGCCCAGCGCGAGGTTGTATTCGCGCGTGCCACGCTCATCCGCATGGCCTTCGAGAATGATGACATAGCCGGGGTTGCCGAGAAGCCATTCCGCTTGGATATCCAAAGCGGCTTTGGAGGCGGTGTTCAATGTGAATTCATCCACATCAAACAACACCGTATCGCCGACGGAATTTTGGAAATAAGCCACAGAGGTCGGATCATTCAAATCCTCAGAGCTGATTTCATTGTCGTTCCAACCGGTCCCACCATCGAGCCCTGCTGTGTTGTATCCCCCATTGGTATCGGAGCAGGCCGCGAGGGTCACCATAGCCGCGAGGGCCAGATACATCGTTCTCATGTTGGTCTCCTTTCACAGAAACATAGAATCATCAGGCCCCCTAGCCTAAGGTAAAACAGGGCCCCAAGACGGATCAGACGCAGGGCTGCGCAGGTTCAAGGCGCGCAGGTTCCTGCCAGAAATATCGACCGAATACAGGCTCGGCGCGCCCTTTGGTCCTTGGGTTTCGCGGGTAAACATAATCACCCGCCCATTGGGCGACCAGCTGGGCCCCTCATCCAAGAAAGAGGCCGATAAGAGCCGTTCTTCACTGCCATCGGTGCGCATGACACCAATTCCAAAACGCCCGTTGCTTTGCTTGGTAAAGGCGATCAAATCGCCACGCGGGCTCCAGACCGGCGTACCATAGCGCCCATTGCCAAAGGATATCCGCTTTGGCGTGCCGCCCGCCACTGACATAACATATAGTTGCTGCGTGCCGCTGCGGTCGCTTTCAAAAACAATTGAGCGCCCATCGGGGCTAAAGCTTGGGGCCGTATCAATGGAGGGGCTCGACGTCATCCGTGCCGAACGTGCGCTGGACAATTCCATCATATAAATATCGGTATTGCCGCCCTGCTCAAAGGAATAAACCACGCGTTTGGCATCGGGCGAAAACCGCGGTGAGAAGGCCATTCCATTATCCGGTGTCGGCAACCGCTTGCGCGCGGCGCTGCGCACGTTGAGCTGATAGATCTGCGGAAAACCCGTCTCCCAGCTGGTGTAGAGCACCTGCTTGCCATCACTGGAGACACGCGGCGCGAGAACGGTATTCTCATTGCCGGTCAAGAACTGCAAATTTTCGCCGTCATAATCCATGATGGCCAAACGCTTGAGCCGCTGGTCTTTCGGACCAGACTCGGAAACGAAGACGATCTTACTGTCAAAATAGGGCCCCTCACCGGTGATCCGCGCATAGACCTGATCGGCCACCTTATGGGCCATGCGGCGCACAGCTTTGGTGCTTCCGCTGAGCTGCATGCCACTGCCCAACTGCACTCCAGAATAAATATCGAAAATGCGGAACTTGACGGTCAACCGGCCAAAGCTGGTGGTTTTGACCGCGGCGGTGACCAAGGCCTGCGTATTGATGGCGCGCCAATCAGGATAGCGCACGGGCTCGGCAAAGCTGCTGCGCTGCGCGATAAAGCGGCTTGGTGGCACTTCGCGGAACAGGCCACTGCTGGATAAATCGGTGGCCACAATGCGCGACATTTCTGTGGCAATCGTCACCGCCTCAATATTTTCCGCTTCAAACATCGGAACCGCAAAGGTCAGAGGCTCAATCACCCCATCGGTGATTTCAATACGCAGAGGTCCATTTTGCGCCATGCCCGCACCTGTCCAAAGGCCAAACGCCAAAACACCAAAATAGATCAATCGCTTCATCGCACTCTCATTTTCTCTGGGTTAAATGTTAATTCCACACGCCGCCAAGTTGCAAATTGGTCTTCGGCAGTTCAAATCCCTGTGCGCCGCATCCTTGTATCGCACGCAGTGCGGTTTCAAAAGCCCGCTCTGCACTGATCTCATCTCCCCCCTCAAAACCAAGCATCTTGATGCTATTGGCCACGGGTTTTCCATCACGTGTCAGCTCCATCTCCACCACCACAATCGTCGACAAGGCCGCCGATGACAAGGCGCCAAGGTTCCAACACTCTGCAATTGCCAGTTGCATACCACGAATGAATTGTTCTGCCAAAGGTGCCGCTGCGGCCTCTGGCCCCGCAGGGGCTTCGTCGCCTGCCATCAATGCGGCATTCAACGCAGCTGTCACCGGATCGATCTGTGGCTCTTCCGGCTCGGGGTCGGGTGTCTCTGGCGCAGGCGCTGGAACGGCGCGCGGGGCCGGCCGGCTGCGTGGACGCACCGACCGTTCTGGCGCATTGGTCGTGACCTCGGGGGACGCAGAGGGTTTTTCCGCTTCTGTGACAATTTCCGGGGCCGCAGCCTCGGGGGCTTGCGCCTCCTGCTCCTGCGCGACCTCCGCCGGAGCCTCTTGCGGAGCGGCGGCCTCACGGCTCTGGGCGCCGAGATCCATCTCCATATCAGGCGCATTGATGGCGGCTGGCGCTATCCTTTGCGCCGGGCGCGGCTTTGGCGGCAGGCTGGTCTGCANTGGCGTTTGCGCGCTGTCATCCAAAAGAGGCGTCTGTAGCTCCACAGGCGGCAAAATCACCACGTCTTGCACAGGCACAACAGGTTCTGGCCGCCGCGAAGGCAGAGCATCGCCTGATGAAATTTGGCTCAAGCTTTGCGCCAATTGCGCNGGGGCGGCATCCACTTCTGGCGCGCTTGGCCCTTCGGCGGCCTCCTCAACCGGGATCGCCTCAGCGCTTGGAATTTCTGCGGAAATCTCCGGGCTGATGTTATTAATCATAACGTCAAACACCTCTGATGAGACAACAGACACATCTGCAACCGACATCTCAGAGGGCTTACGGGAAAAATCCCCGTTAAGCACCAGCCAGCCCACAAACCCGAGATGGAGGGCGAAGGAAATATAGCTGCCCGGCGACATAAGACCCTATCCGCCAGAGCCGTCAAATGTTGGACCACCCAAATCTGTGACCAAGCCGATATTGCCGAAGCCCGCAGCGTTCATCGCCCCCATGACCTGCATCACCCGCGCATAGGGAATGGCGCCATCGGCCCGCAGGAAGACCTTATCATCTGCGCGTTCCTGGGCGATGCCGCGCAGACGGGTCAAGAATTCCGTCTCTGGCGTTTCGGTCGTCTGAATCACAATGGCGCCCTCGGCGGTGAGCGTGACGGTCAAAGGCTCCTCCGTTTCACTTGGCAAAGCGCCGGCGGCAGTTTTGGGCAAATCAACATCCACCCCGACTGTCAGCAAAGGCGCGGCCACCATGAATACGATCAGCAAAACCAACATCACATCCACAAAGGGTGTGACGTTAATTTCAGCCACAGGCCGGCTGCGCCGGCGCCGGCGCCGGCCTCCAGAGCGCTCCTCCGCCATGTCCAGCTTCATAGCCAAGCCTCAGCCCCCCAATTGGCGCGATAGGATGGTTGAAAACTCATCGGCAAAGGCCTCATAACCGGCAATGACGCGGTCACAGCCAACGCTAAGATGGTTGTAAAACACCACCGCCGGGATCGCGGCCAAAAGCCCAAGTCCCGTGGCCAAAAGCGCCTCCGCAATCCCCGGCGCCACCACCGCCAAATTGGTATTTTGCTGTGCTGCAATCTCAATAAAGGCATTCATGATGCCCCAGACCGTCCCAAACAATCCAATGAAGGGCGCAACCGACCCGATAGAGGCCAAAATTGCCAAACCACTTTGCAGATCATTCGATTGCTTAGCCAAGGCCACATCCATGGAGCGTTCAATCCGCGATTGTGCCCCGGCAATCAACACCCCATCGCTGCGATGCGAGCGCCGCCATTCGGTCATACCGGCCGTAAAGATCAGCTCGCTGCCCCCTTTTGGCGCGGCACCAATTTTGTCAAAAAGCCCATCCAGCGGCTCACCAGACCAAAAGGCCTTGTCAAACTTCGCCGAGCGCCGACGCGCCAGGTTCAAAGCAATGCGCTTGTTAATCGCGATGGTCCAAGACCAAATTGACAGGCCAATCAGCAACACAATCACCGCCTGTACTGGCAGTGTCGCGCGTGAAAATAGGGCCCAAATCGAAAAATCGATTGCTGCTTCCATGTGAATGCCTCTGTTTGTGGCTCTTTGACCGAGTTTTGCGCGAGTGTAGCGAAAAACCTTACAAAAAGCCAAGCATTCGAAGCAATAGTTTTTAAGCGTTGGAATTTCGGCGAAGTTCTGCCGGAAGACGGGTTGGCTTGCCCGTCTCAGTCAGGGCCACAATCGTCACTTCGGCGCTAAAAAGCACCTGCCCTCTGCGCTGCACCTCCTGGTGCAAGATCCACCGTGCCGGAGTGGATGACCTTCGCTGGCTCACCACCTCGAGCTGATCTCCCAGCCTTGCAGGGGCCAAATACTCTGCTTGAATGGAGCGCACGGCGAAGACCATTCCGGAGGCCTGAAGCGCCAATTGATCCACGCCCAATTGCGCCACCCAGGTCGAGCGCGCCCGTTCGATGAACTTTAAATAATTGGCATAATAGACAATGCCGCCCATATCCGTGTCTTCGTAATAGACAGTTAATTCGAATCTATGACTCATAAAGCCCCCTCAATTCGCGCAGCCAATCGCAGCGCATGGCTGGCGTCATCGGCCCGCACAGGCATCACCGGATCATAGCCCGCGCGCAGCAAAGCGGCCACCTCAGGCCGCATCACCGTGGTGCCATTGTCCAGAACGGCCAGTGGCGAGCGGCTTTGAAACGCCTCTTGCGACCAAAGAAACATCGCCTGCACCGCCTGCGACAGAGCCAGGCTATCGGCCCCCAATTGTTGCAGGGCCTCATCGACACGCAGAAAGACAAAACAGGCCTGAATGGCGCCCTGCTCATCAAAGCGAAAGGCGCGATATTGATTGGCCTGCGCGGCAACGAGCCGATCCACAACACTGTCCAGTTGCGGGATCATCTGATCGAGATCAGGCACAGCGCGCAATTCTTCCCAATCGGAAAAGAAGAACATCATCAGATTGCTGCCCAACTCCGGATCCAATTCATCGGTAGAGTGTCCAGAAGCGATACACACGGCCTCAATTGCCGATTTCATGATGACCAAAGTCTCGTCCTGCACACCAAAAACCACAGGGCAAATCGGGCGGCCCCATCGGGCGAAGACATAGCTGCCATCGGTTCGGGTGAACATGCGTTCAATCTCGCTTGCCGTTAACACTGGCCAATCCTTCTATTACCGCAAAACGCGCGCCCCTCGTAGCGCTCTATCAAGCGTTTGGCTAGGGGCCGCCAAGCGCGGTGCGGCTATTCAAACAGCTGCGCCTGCGCGGCAGGCTGCGGCGGCGCCATACCCAGATGCGTCCAAGCTTTTTGAGCCAGCATACGGCCGCGGGGCGTCCGCTGTATCAAGCCTTTTTGCAACAGATATGGCTCAATCACCTCTTCCAAAGCATCACGGCTCTCTGACAGGGCGGCAGATAGGGTCTCAATGCCCACCGGGCCACCAATGTAATTCTCCGCAATCAAGCGCAAATAGCGCCGATCTGCGCCATCCAAGCCTAGATGATCCACACCCAGGCGCGTCAGCGCATGATCGGCGATGGCTTGCGTGATACGCCCATCGCCTTCCACAACTGCGAAATCCAAAACCCGGCGCAGCAAGCGCCCAGCGATGCGCGGCGTGCCCCGCGCGCGTTTCGCAATTTCCCGCGCGCCCGCATCATCCGCCGGTACGCCCAGCAGTTTGGCATTGCGCGTGACAATCTGGTGCAGCTCTCCATCGGTGTAAAATTCCAATCGCGTCGGAATGCCAAAGCGGTCACGCAGGGGGGTCGTGAGCAGACCCAAACGAGTTGTGGCCCCGACGAGCGTGAAAGGCTGCAACTCAATGCGCACCGTGCGCGCCGCAGGCCCCTCGCCAATGACAAGGTCCAGTTCAAAATCCTCCAATGCCGGATAAAGAATCTCTTCCACCACAGGATTGAGGCGATGAATTTCATCAATAAATAAGACATCGCGCGCTTCGAGGTTCGTCAAGATCGCGGCCAAATCCCCAGCTTTGGCCAGAACAGGCCCGCTGGTCATGCGGAAATTCACACCCAATTCACGCGCCATGATTTGCGCCAAAGTGGTTTTGCCAAGACCGGGCGGGCCATGAAAAAGCGCATGGTCCATGGCCTCCCCACGCTGCCTTGCCGATTGAATAAAGACACTCAAATTGGCGCGCGCCGCCTCTTGCCCGATAAACTCGTTAAGACCCTTGGGCCGTAACGCCTTGTCGCCATCCTCCGCCAGCCGTTCCGGCCGCAGGGTTGGATCCGGCTCGGCTGAGCTATTGTCCCACTCCGCGCTCATGTCTTAGGCGCCATTTTTTTGAGCGCAGCACGGATCAAGCTTGCAGAATCCGCCCCAGACATTTCACCGCTCAACTGCGCCACCACCGCCGCCGCCTCTCCTGGTGCATACCCCAGATTGCTCAAAGCCGACAGGGCATCGGCCTGCGCTGAGGGGGTCGCGGCTGGCGCGGGCCTTGTGGGAACGGCGGGACTTGCGCTCTCGATCACAGCGGCCTCCTGCACATCATCCGGGTGGATCTGCACCGCCCCATCCATCATAGCCATGACAGTCGGCGCTTTGTCTTTGAGCTCGATCACCACCCGTTGCGCGGTTTTCGGTCCGACACCCTTTGCCGCCTTCAAAGCTGTCCAGTCTCCCATCGCGATGGATCGGCTCACCCCATCAGGCCCCAAGGCCCCGAGAATCGCCAATGAGGCCTTCGCCCCAATCCCTTGCACCGACATCAGCAATCGGTGCCACTCCTTCTCAACCAGCGAGGTAAAGCCAAACAATTGCATGAGATCTTCGCGCACCAACAAATCCGTATAGAGCGCAACAGCCTCGCCTGCCGGCGGCAAAACCGCCAGCGTACGGTCGGAGCAATAGACCATATACCCCACCCCGCGCACGTCTAACATCACATGATCGCTGGCTTTATAGTCCACCCGACCTGACAGTTTCCCAATCATCCACTCGCCCTTTGCAATGCGGCCTGAAAATGACTGCCCGCTTGGATATGATGCGCGTGACAAATGGCAATCGCAAGCGCATCTGTTGCATCAGGCCCGGCCAGTTTCACACCCGGTAGCTGCAAAGACACCATATGCTCAACCTGCCGCTTGTCCGCGTGCCCCACGCCCACCACCGCTTTTTTCACCGCATTAGGGGCATATTCTCCAACCTCGAGGCGAAACTTCGCTGGCACCAGCATGGCAATCCCACGCGCCTGGCCCAATTTCAACGTCCCCGCCCCATCACGGTTCACAAAAGTTTGCTCCACGGCCGCATGACTGGGGGCGTAGTTCTCAATCACCTCAGACAACCCCTCAAACAGCGCCAGCAAGCGACCGGCCAAGGGTCCAGGCTGCGTTTGGCACTGACCATTGGCCACATGCCGCAGTTTGCTGCCGTGCACATCCACAAGCCCCCAGCCTGTGGAGCGCAAACCCGGATCAATGCCCAGTACCCGCATGGAAATCCCCTCGTATGGTCGTCTTACAGGTTAAGTAGCACGAAACGCGAACATCTGAAAAGCAGTCATTTCAGTTGCGGCGCAATTTTCATGTCAAATGAACGTGCGTCATCGTAAAGCTTCCAGAAAAAACAAACCTCTATACCCCAAGTCAGTCATGCAAGAATTGCATATCGGTTATGTTGTTTTTCCCAGTAGCCAAGACCCTACAGCGCGCCTAAATGCCCAGCATAAAGACAAATACTCCTGACATCATTTTCGGAAAGGACATCCCAAATGGCATATCTCGAAACATCCCGCAGCGCGGCAATTTCCACATCTCGCACAGTCATCGCCAATTTTGCCGCGACAGTCTTCACAGCCTTTGTACGCTGGAACGATGCGCGCGTCACCCGCAACGCCTTGTCACAACTGTCATTGCGTGAACTCAACGATATTGGTTTGGTCCCCGGTGATATCGAGCGCATCGCACGCCGCTAAGGCACGCCCCGCCATCGGGAAATATAGCCAGCTTTAAAGACGTCACGCTGATCTCAGTGCGGCGTTTTTGTTTGGGCCTGCCGGTTACGACAACCGGCTCAGGGTCAAAGCGCTCCACTCACCAAGATCTTCGCGCGTCTCCAAGGCCAAGCCCTGCCCCTGATAGACCTCAATAATCTCACCGGCTTGCTCAATCAAAAGCCCCGACAGAATGGCCCGCCCACCAGGCGCTAAATGCGCCGCCATATCAGGCGCCAGCTCAATCAGCGGGCCTTTCAGGATATTGGCAAAAATGAGATCAAATGGCGCGCCCGCCCGCAAGACAGGCGAGTCGAACCCAATGGATTCGACGCAAGCCACCCGGCCCACCAACCCATTGGCCTTCACATTGGCAAGCGCCACCTCG
>JGI20160J14292_10003493_pt1 | contig 11935 bp, 9 predicted proteins | sample COG_10_FD_14292 | JGI IMG/M metagenome (IMG submission 14292) | reverse complement strand
GACATAAAAAATTCTGTAAAAATATAATTTTGAAAAATCCATAAACCTAGTCCAACGATACTGAACCACACAAAAAGTTGGAATACGGCAGAAAGCGCGATACCAATCATCTTTCCAAGCATCAACTGTCGGGGCTTTACCACAGATACAAGTACTTCTACAATTCGATTTGATTTCTCCCTTGAGATGCCTCTTAATATTGACATTCCGAACATGAGAATGAACAGAAATATCATAAACCCAAAGAATAATCCAGCCCACCCTTCTGTATTTGATTCTATACCTGTTGGATCATCAATATTTCGAAAATCCATATTTAAGGGTTGTTTGATTTGACGAAACCGGTCCACTGTAAGATCAGTGAATTCTTTGACCATCACCTCTTCAACTCGCCTCTCCACATTAAATTTCATTACATTTTTAATATCAGCTGACAAAAAATCTCTGTAGAAGACAAACACTTTTTTATTATTGAGGACCTTTTCATTAACCTCGACTAAAACATCATATTTTTGATAATCCTTCCCTTTCTTGAAATCACCTAATTCAAGATAACCATCTATAAAGTAATAGTTTACACTTTTACTTTCCTTGGATGAAATCACACCATCCATAATGTTTCCGGGGTCAGCAATTAAAACATTCAGCTCTTTTTTTCCTTCATCGTTCGCTTTAACAAGGAAATAAGCAAGAGTCAAAACCATTAATGGCCCAATCAAAAGCATCATAAGAAAGGATCTATTCAAAACCCTTTCCCGAAACTCGCGCATTGCTATAATCCAGCTTTGTTTCATTGATTTACTTTTCCGTTATTCACCAATTCTAAAAATATTTCTTGCATGTTTGGTTTCTTCCTAGAGACATATTCTATACTGACATGCCCTTTAAGGTTAGAAATAAGATCATCAACAGACCTCTGCCCTCTCTGAGCGAGCAAGGCTTCAAATAACTCCTCCTCTATTTCATCCTGATCTACCAATTCAAAATCTGTCCATAAGGCATTGGCAAATGCCATTTTTGTGCCTCGATATCTAACCACAAATTCTGTGGAATGATGTTTTTTGTTCAATTCAGAAAATGATGAATCTGCTATTTTCACCCCATGATTCAATAATAAAACATTAGAGCATACATCTTGAACACTTTGCATATTGTGTGTACTCAAAAGAATCGTTTTGCCCTTGTTTTTAAGGGCATTAAGCTCTGACATGATTAAATCGACATTAATTGGGTCAAAACCACTCAAGGGCTCATCCATGATGATGAATTCGGGATCATGAACCAAAGCCGCAATAAACTGCACTTTTTGAGCCATTCCTTTCGATAAAGAATGGATTCTTTGGTGCTTCCAATCCTTAACCTCAAATTTATCTAACCAGTAATCAATTTGTCGCTCGCTATCTGTTTTTGTCATACCTCGAAGACGACATAAAAAGGAGAGTTGATCTTTAACAGACATCGCCTTATACAAACCTCTTTCTTCTGGTAGATATCCCATTAATTTTAAATGAGATGGATTCAGTAATTCACCTTTATATCTGAGGTGTCCTGAACTGGGAAGAATCATTTGATTGATGATCCTAATAAGAGTTGTCTTTCCCGCTCCATTTGGACCAAGTAAACCCGTAATTTGACCACTTGGTATATGGGCTGAAACATTGTTTAATGCAAGCTTACGTTGATAAGATTTTGAAACTTCACAAATTTCAATCATAGTATCGTAATAATACAAAAAACTTGATTAGTTAATCCGCATCATTCCAAGTTTCTTTCAACGAAGTCCATTTGAATATTCGTTTATAAATCAAAAATAAGATAGGGAAAACGGCCAAAGAAATGAGTAAATCAAACCAGCTTAGCTCAGGAGGTGCCGTATTGACATAAATCGCATTGGTTTGAAATACTTGCCAGTCATTGGAAATCAATAAAGCCATAAATATGTTATTTGCAGCATGATAACCTATGGATAACTCCAGTCCATTATCATACATCGCTAAGAGTCCTAAAAACACTCCAGAAGCCACATAATACAAGAGGACATGATTTCCAATAGCCGCAATCTCTGGATTCCCTAGGTGCATCAAGCCGAACATAATACCTGATAGAATCACAGCATGCTTATTAGATCCTATTTTCATTTTTAATCCCTGCATTAAATAACCACGAAAAATAAGCTCTTCAATCGTGGTTTGAATGGGTATGATGAGCAATGCGATAATCACAAGTACCCAAAATTTAGAAAAGTCAAAACTCCAAATATAGGAGTCACTGTAATAGATCTCGAAAAATGTTGTAATTGATAAAACGGAAAGAATCAAGAAAAAGCTAATTAAAACCCGCTTCCAATCAAAAGAATGTCTTGCTGTAAAAATAGACCTAATAGATCTCTTGTGAATATATTTAATCGCCAATAGAAATGCGAAAAAAACCATAATAAAAGGAAACATGAGCCAAAACAAGACTCTATTCTTGCCTAAAACGGAAACAAAATGATCCATTGTAAGACCTGTTCCATCACCAATGGTTTCGTGAAAGCTATAATTGATAGATAAACCAAATGAACCTAAAATATAGGCCAGGAAAATAATTGAAATGGTCAAAACAAAAGGCTTTACACCTATGTCACCTGTTTTTCCCTGATCAATATATCTCATCATGAGAACATGTCACGCATTTTGGTAAAGAAGCCCTTATCCTTATTATCAGGATTTGGAATAAAGTTTGCGGAATCTTGAAGTTTTTCAATAAGCTCTTTTTCAGATTTTGTCAATTCAGTAGGCGTCCATATATTAATATGCACAAACATATCACCAGAACCATAGCCCTGAACATTAGATAAACCTTTACCTCTTAGTCTTAAAACCTTACCACTTTGAGTTCCAGACTCGACCTTAATCTTTGCCTTTCCCGAGATCGTTGGCACTTCAACACTTGCACCTAAAACGGCATCCATAAAACTCACAATGGCCTCGTAATGAACATTATCACCATCTCTTTTTAATTCAGCATGTTCAACTTCTTCGATAACCACCATCAAATCACCCGGAACGCCGTTAAAAGGACCAGCATTGCCTTTTCCTCTTACGCTTAGCTGCATCCCCTCTTCAACTCCCGCAGGAATCTCAATTTCAATAACCTCTTCTTGTCTTTTAAGACCATTTTGATCAGCGCCTGCAGGTTTTTTATCAATCATTTTACCTGCTCCATGACACACGTTACATGCGGACTGAGTCTGCATTGCACCGATAAAAGTTTGTGCCATTCTGGTTATCCTACCTGTACCCTTACAATTGGAACAAGTCTTAAAAGTTACACCTTCAGCATTAACGAGTTTATTGACCTTTATTTTTTTCTTGACCCCATTAGCGATATCTTCAAGTGTCAATTTCATTTTTACGCGTAGATTCGAACCTTTTACCACACGAGATCCTCCGCCTCTACTTCCTCCGAAGCTTCCTCCAAAAGCACCTCCAAAAACATCACCAAATTGAGAAAAGATATCATCCATATTCATTCCGCCGCCGCCGCCGCCGAATCCTTGGCCCATCCCTGCATGACCATATTGATCATATCGGGATTTTTTTTCGGCAGAGCTCAACACTTCATATGCCTCAGCTGCTTCTTTAAATTTATCCTCAGCCGAAGCATCACCAGGGTTTTTATCTGGATGAAATTTTAAAGCTAATTTTCTGTAGGCTTTTTTAATCTCTGACTCTGAAGCACTTTTAGAAACGCCTAAAACCTCATAATAATCTCTCTTTTGACTCATATACTTCAGTTTATTGTCCGACTACTACTTTAGCGTAACGCAAGACTTTTTCATTTAAAAAGTAACCCTTTTCTACATCATCTATAATCTTGCCTTTAAGCTTTTTATCTTCTGTTGGCATATTGGCAACTGCTTCATGAACTTCGGGATCAAAAACTTCGCCTTTTGAATCCATTGGTTTTAAACCCTTTGTTTGAAGAATACCTTTGTACTTATTGTAAATCAAAGAAAAGCCTTCTTTAATAGCAACAACATCTTCTGATCCTTCATTATTGGTGATGGCACGCTCAAAATCATCTATGACAGGTATCATATCTTTTAATAAATCAGCATTTGCATTGTTTATGATATCTAACCTTTCCTTGTTTGTTCTTTTTCGAAAATTTTCAAATTCAGCGTAAAGTCTCAAAAAACGATTGTTCAGGTCATTATATTTATCTTCTGAAGTCTGACCCTCCTCCTCTTTTATGCTTGTGTCAGATTGATTTTCACTTGCTTCACTTACAGTCTCTTCATGTTTTTTAGAAACATTTTCCTTCTGCTCTTTCTCAACTTCTTTTTCTTTCTTGTTTTTTACTGCCATAGATACTTTGTTTAATGCATATTTAACTGACAAAGAACTTGCCACAATTGTTTTTAAGACATGCTGTCATATAATTGTCTATTTTGTACGCAAAAGTGTCAGAATTAAGTTGAGAATCAAAATAAAACAAAGCAAATATCCATATGTTTTCGGAGGAGTTTCAAAAGATAGTTGAATTTAGAAGAAGCAATAGAGCTTACAATTCAGAAATTGATGTAGAAGATGAAGTGATAGAAAAAAGCATCAAAAGAGCCATTTTAGCTCCAAACAGTAGCAACATGCAGCTTTGGGAATTTCATTGGATAAAATCACAAAAAGAGCTAGATAAACTGACCCCTTTATGCTTGAATCAGTCCGCAGCAAAAACCGCAAAACATATGGTTGTTTTTGTCACACGAAAAGACCTATGGAAATCAAGGGCCAAATGGAACTATGATAAAATAGTAAAGAGTATTGAGGGCAAGCCTGGTAAACTTCAAAAAGGAGGTTTAAACTATTATAAAAAGCTCATTCCTTTGGTTTACATGAATGATCCTTTTATATGCTGACAACACTTAGAAAAACAATTAGCTTTTTTGGCGGCTTAAGAAAACCTTTTTACCGAATGGGTGGCAAAAGTGAGCAAAGAATCGTAGTCCATAAATCTTGCGCTTTAGCTGCACAAAATTTTATGTTATCTATTGCTGCTGAAGGTTATCATTCTTGTCCCATGGAAGGATTCGACAACAAACGTGTAAAGAAAATGCTCAACCTTCCTTATGGTGCAGAGATCAATATGATTGTTTCTGTAGGGAAAGGAACAGACAAAGGAGTTTGGGGACCCCGATATAGAGTTCCATACGAAGAAGTCGTATTCAAAAGGTAAGTTACTCCTCTTTCTTTTTAGAGCTAGATTTTTTGGATTTACTTTCCTTTTGATGTATAACATCTAAACCGTCTTTTGAAGAATTTAAATCCAATTTTATTTTCTCTCCTTCTTTAAAATTTGATTTAATTATTTCTTCAGCAAGAGGATCCTCAACAAACTTCTGAATCGCTCGTTTCAGAGGTCTTGCACCGAACTTTTCGTCATAGCCATTGTCAACGATAAAATCTTTTGCTTTATCAGTAAGTTTAACATTGAATCCTAAAGCCAGTATTCTATCGTAAAGCTTCTTTAATTCTATATCAATAATTAGATGAATCTCTTTTCTTCCTAACGATTTAAACATAATCATATCATCGATTCTATTCAGAAATTCAGGAGAAAATGCTTTGCGTAATGCCTTTTGAATAACAGATTTAACATTATCTTCTTTAGACTCTTGCTGAGCTGAAGTTCCAAAACCAACACCTGTTCCAAAATCAGCCAATTGACGTGCACCGATATTCGATGTCATAATCAGAATGGTGTTTTTAAAGTCAATCTTTCTACCAAGACCATCTGTCATGTGTCCATCATCAAGAACTTGCAGCAACAAATTAAAGATATCAGGATGTGCTTTTTCAATTTCGTCCAATAGAACAATAGCATAAGGTTTTCTTCTTACTTTTTCCGTGAGCTGACCACCTTCCTCATATCCAACATATCCCGGAGGTGCACCAACAAGTCTAGAAATAGAAAATTTCTCCATGTATTCAGACATGTCTACTCTAATTAAAGCATCCTCGGTATCAAACAAGTTTTTGGCCAATACTTTTGCCAGTTGTGTTTTACCAACTCCTGTTGGCCCCAAAAAGAAAAATGAACCAATTGGCTTATTGGGATCTTTTAAACCCGCTCTGTTTCTCTGAATGGCCTTAACCACCTTTTCAATCGCTTCATCCTGACCAATCACATTCTCTCGAATAGAGTCACCCATAACGACAAGCTTTCCTGTTTCTGACTGAGACACCCTTGTTACAGGTATACCGCACATCATAGAAACCACTTCAGCTACATTTTCTTCCGTAACTGTTATTTTGTTCGTTTTGGACTCTTCCTCCCATTTTTCCTTAGCCGTTTCAAGTCTTTCAAGAAGCTTTCTTTCACTATCTCTCAATTCTGCGGCCTTCTCGTACTGTTGCGAACGAATAACGTCAGCCTTCTCGTCCTTTAATTCCTCAACTTGATTTTCAATTTCTGTTATCTCTTTTGGTACATTAATATTTGTAATATGTACCCTGGACCCGACTTCGTCAAGAGCATCAATTGCCTTGTCTGGAAGATGTCTGTCTGTAATGTATCTTTCCGTCAGCTTTACGCAGGCTAAAATCGCTTCGTCAGTATATTTCACTGAATGATGATCCTCATAGCGCTCTTTGATATTCATTAAAATTTGAACCGTTTCTTCTCGATTGGTTGGTTCGATAATTACCTTTTGAAATCTTCGCTCTAAAGCTCCATCTTTTTCAATATGCTGTCTGTACTCATCTAAAGTCGTTGCACCAATAGCTTGAAGTTCTCCTCTGGCTAAGGCCGGTTTAAACATATTTGAGGCATCTAGAGAGCCACTAGCACCTCCCGCCCCAATGATTGTATGAATTTCATCAATAAACAAAATAATGTCAGGGTTCTTTTCAATTTCCTGCATTACAGCTTTCATTCTTTCTTCAAATTGCCCACGATATTTTGTTCCAGCAACTAAGGAAGCCAAGTCCAAAGAAACTATTCTTTTGTTAAATAAAACTCGGGATACTTTCCTTTGAACAATTCTTAATGCTAAACCTTCTGCAATGGCACTTTTACCAACACCAGGTTCACCAATTAAAATAGGATTATTTTTCTTTCTCCTCGATAAGATCTGACTTACTCTCTCAATTTCTTTCTCCCGGCCTACAATAGGATCAAGTTTATCAGCCTCTGCCATTTTTGTCAAATCACGACCAAAATTATCCAATACAGGTGTTTTGGATTTTGGATCAGCCGACTTCTTCGCCGATGAAGAAGAAAACGGTTCATCTTCCTCACTACTGCCTGGAAATTCTGATTTAGGATCTTTTCTTTCCTCTAATAAGACCTCATATTCATCTCTCGCATTCTCGTACATAATTCCGTATTTATTCAATATTTTACATGCAGCACAATCCTCATACCTAAGAATCGTCAACAAAATATGTTCTGTACCAATAACTGAACATTTAAATTGTTTCGCCTCAAGAAAAGACTGCTTGATTATATTTTCTGTTTGTTTTAACAAGGGCAGTTTTTCATTTTCAATTTGAGCAACAGATGATTTCCCTAATAAAACGTCTACCTCCGTTTTAATCTGTTTTAAATCCAGCTGAAACTCCTGAATAATGTTTACCGCAGTGCCTTCATTGAGCACGATTAGACCCAACAAAAGATGTTCAGCGCTTACAAATTCATTTCTTAAACGAAACGCTTCCTGCCTGCTGTGAGACATCAAATCTTTGACCCGTGGTGAAAATTTTGCTTCCATTTATTCAATCTAATACAAGTATGGTACAAATATAATATGAAAAATTATCCTCACACTTGTATTTATCCACAATTTATACCGAAATATTGTTAGTAAATACCTCAATTTATCGGTTAATATCGCGTTGTAATTGGTTAAATTTGATACTCTTTGAAAAAGAGAAAAAATAAAAGTTAATTTTTAGATATACAATATGGCTGAGGGAGAAAAAATAATACAAATTAATATAGAGGATGAAATGAAGTCTGCCTACATCGATTATTCGATGTCGGTAATTGTTTCCAGGGCACTCCCGGACGTAAGAGATGGATTTAAACCTGTTCACCGAAGAGTTTTATACGGAATGCAGGATCTTGGGGTTTATTCGAACAAATCTCACAAAAATCGGCTAGAATTGTTGGTGAGGTTCTAGGTAAGTACCATCCTCACGGAGACAGCTCAGTTTACGACACAATGGTCCGAATGGCTCAAACATGGTCTTTAAGATATCCATTAGTTGATGGTCAAGGAAACTTTGGTTCAGTTGATGGAGATAGCCCTGCTGCAATGAGGTATACTGAAGCCCGACTAAAGAAAATATCTGAAGAGATGCTCAATGATCTTGACAAAGACACTGTTGATTTCAGGCCCAATTTTGATGACAGTTTAAGTGAACCAACCGTATTGCCTACAAAAATACCCAATCTACTAGCAAATGGAGCTTCTGGAATTGCAGTTGGGATGGCAACAAACATGGCTCCTCACAACTTATCTGAGGTTATAGATGGATGTATTGCCTACATCGAAAATAAAGAAATAGAAGTCGAAGAGCTATTAAATTATGTCAAAGCTCCAGATTTTCCGACAGGCGGAATCATATATGGTTATGAAGGCGTTAGAGATGCTTTTCTCACTGGGAAAGGCCGTGTTGTTATGAGAGGAAAAGCTGAAATCGAAGACGTTAATGGAAGAGAAACGATTATCGTAACTGAAATCCCATATCAAGTAAATAAAGCGGACCTCATACGAAAAACTGCTGATTTGGTTAACGATAAAAAGATTGAGGGCATCTCTGATTTAAGAGACGAATCTGACAGAAATGGAATGCGAATTGTTTTTGAAATAAAACGAGATGCCATTGCAAATGTTGTATTAAACAAGCTGTATAAGTATACATCTTTACAAACCTCATTTTCAGTAAATAACATATGCCTTGTTGATGGTCGTCCAGAATTATTAAACCTTAAAAGCCTAATTTCTAACTTTGTTGATTTTAGGCATGTAGTGGTTGTAAGACGCACCCAGTACGAATTAAAAAAAGCGGAAGAAAGAGCGCATATCTTGGAAGGTTTGATTATTGCGTCTGATAACATAGACGAAGTAATTGAAATTATAAAATCATCATCTAGTCCGGATGAAGCACGTGAAAAATTAGCAACCCGATTTGGTTTATCTGAGATTCAAACAAGAGCCATTGTAGATATGAGGTTGCGTCAGCTTACAGGCCTAGAGCAGGATAAGCTAAGAGCTGAATATGATGATTTAATGAAATTGATCGCTGACTTGAAAGATATTTTAGCAAATGAAGNTCGAAGAATGAAAATCATTAATGACGAACTTATTGAAGTCAAAGATAAATACGGAGACGAAAGAAGATCTNTTATAGAATACAGTGCNAGTGAAATGAGAATAGAGGATCTCATCGCTGATGAAGANGTGGTTATTACCATTTCGCACGCTGGCTACATCAAAAGAACCAATTTAGCAGAATATAAAGTTCAAAACAGAGGAGGAATGGGGTCGAAAGGCTCAACGACTCGAGATAAAGATTTCTTAGAGCATCTTTTCATCGCTACGAATCACAACTATCTCTTGATCTTTACGGAGAAAGGGCGTTGCTTCTGGATGCGTGTATTTGAAATACCTGAAGGAAACAAAATAGCCAAAGGAAGAGCCATACAAAACCTGATTAACATTCCACAGGATGACAAGGTTAAAGCTTATGTAAAAGTTCAAGACATTACCGATTCTGAGTACATCAATAACAACTTTATAGTAATGTGTACAAAGTCTGGTGTGATCAAGAAAACTTCTCTGGAAGCCTACTCAAGACCAAGAACTAATGGTATTAACGCCATAACGATTCGCGAAAATGACGAACTTCTTGAAGCGAAACTTACCAATGGCAACAACGAAATCGTTCTAGCATCAAGTTCAGGAAGAGCAATACGTTTCAATGAACAAACCGTCAGACCGATGGGCCGTAATGCCTCAGGTGTTCGCGGTATAAAAATTGACGATACCACGGAAGAGGTTGTTGGTATGATTTGCGTAGAAGATGTTTACACTACAATACTTGTTGTTTCTAAAAGAGGGTTTGGAAAACGTACCTATCTGAACGATCCTGAAGACCAAGAACCTGTCTACAGAATAACGAATAGAGGTGGCAAAGGTGTGAAAACACTAAACATCACAAGTAAAACTGGAGATTTACTATCAATCAAAAACGTTGTAGACGAAGACGACTTAATGATCATTACCAAGAGCGGTGTAGCCATAAGAATGAATGTAGACAGTATAAGGACCATGGGGAGAGCTACCCAAGGAGTCAGACTTATAAACCTAAAAGGAACCTCAGAAATAGCGGCAATTGCTAGAGTTCCAAGAGGAGATGAAGATGAAGAAACTACTGATTCTGAGGAACTCGAAGGAGACACCGAAAATAATGAGACTGATACTGAAGCATAGTCTTTACACTTTGGCACAAGATTTGAATAAATGATTTCCATAATTTAAAACAATGAAAAAAATAAATTACACTTTATCTATTCTATGCATAATGTTCATAGGATATGTTTCTGCCCAAAAAACAAACATTACCGATGCGGCTGTACTCATGAAAAAGTACAACCCAAGGGGTGGAGAAAAATCAGTAAAGCTGGTAAATGAAGCAAAAGACTTTATCGATAAAGCCGCTGTGCATCCAGAAACTTCTGAAAGCATGAAAATGCACTATTACAGAGGAATGATTTATTTCGCATTAGTGGAGATGGCTACAGTGGAAGCTATGATGGGTAAAGTTCCAGATCAAGATTTGATGGAAAAAAATGCGGAAATAGCAAAAGAGAGCTTGATCAAGGTAGTCAATGATACCGATAAAAGAAAAGGCTATCAAGAGGATGCAAAAAGCTTTATAGGTATCAGGGTCAATACTAAGTTTAAGCAAGGCTTAGATTTATTTGAAGAAAAGAGCTATTTGATGGCTGCACTTAGTTTTATTCAGGCATATGAGATAGGGAAATTTATTCAAAATGAAGATGAAAGCGCCAAAACGAATAGCATTTTATCCATCCTTAACTATTCTAAAGAGATAATGAATAAACCTGATTCGTTAGCTGATCCCAATAATCTAAAGATGGCAGAAGAATTTTTAATACAAGCCATAGAAATATTTCCAAAAGAGTATGATTTGCAAGTTCAGTTAGTAGACTTGGCAATAAAACAAGGTAAAACTGATATGGCTATTAAAGAATTGAATAAGGCCATACTGATTCAACCAGAAAATGCTAGTTTATATGGATTCTTGGCCGACGAATATTTAAAGTTGGGAAATATGGAAAAAGCCGAAGAATATTACCTGAAATCTATTGAAATAGACTCGTCCTATGCTAATGGATACATTCTTTTGGGAGGTCATTATGTAAATTGGGCGGGAGATTTACAATCGGAATCCAATAAAATTGATTACCGAGATCCTCGAGCTGATGAGTTGTCTGCCAAGGCTAAAGAACTTCAAATAAAAGCAATACCATATTTAGAAATTGCAGCTTTAGAATTACCTGATAATGCTGAAATAGCTCGAGCCCTAGCTGAATGTTTTAAACGTAAAGGGGATGAGGAAAATTATCAGAAATGGTATAATCAGTATCAAAAATTAAAGAATTAAAAGAAATGCCCGAAAGGGCATTTTTTATTAAAAGATTTTTTAGGACCTCTAACTTTCACTACTTTTGTCGTCGATGAATTTTTTGTATCCAAATATACTTTGGTTTCTTTCGCTAATAGCACTCCCAATTATTATTCATCTTTTCCATTTCAGACGACACAAAAAACTGTACTTCTCTTCTCTTAAATTCATTCATTCAATTGAACAAGAAAAGAAAGCGGTCAAAAAGTTAAAAAACTACATCATTCTTTTACTTC
>JGI20160J14292_10003483_pt1 | contig 11963 bp, 6 predicted proteins | sample COG_10_FD_14292 | JGI IMG/M metagenome (IMG submission 14292) | reverse complement strand
AAGAAAAAAAGGAAAAAAAGCAAATTGTATATAGAACACGTGAGGAACGTCAAAATGAAGTTAAAACAATCATTAAACAATTAACTGAATTTGGATTGAACGCAAAGTATCAACCAGTGCGCGATTTTTTTAAATTATGTAAAGAATATGTGGAAGACGATAAAAGAATAGAGGTAAATATACCTTTCCCTGAGATAAATAGACGAATACAGGGTCTACTATCTATTTCAGCTCGCGAAGAATGTTGGATCAACTTGAAATATGAAAAGTAAATATTATTCATCAATTTCTAACCGAAGTAACATAGGATTTCCGTAATACATTTCTCGTAATTCTTCAGCAGAATTATCATCAAAATCTTCTATACTTGGCCATCTTACTGGATCTAATCTCACACATCGTAGCTTCCACATTTTTTTCATAAATGGCGTTTCGGGATAAATATTAGGCTCTTCTTCATTAGCCCCATATTTTAATAAATTTTCCCATATATCAACATCTTTATTATCACATTTATCTGTTAAAGATTTGATTAACTCCTTAAGTAGAAATGTTGCCATTTTTTTTGTTAAACTATATTTATCTACAAATTCGTTAAATAAATTAGGATGACAAATCAACATCATAGTATAGTGTTCTTTATTCCAAGGTGTATCTTTCGGATAGTTTAGTATATTTTCTTTAAAATATTCTAAGTTCTTTACCCTATACGAGTTTTCAGGCCAATCACTAAATGCCCAAATTATAAAACTAATTTTGGTTCTTATTAACGGAGTTTTTGTCGATGGCCCCACCTCGCAATCCTGGTTGTAGTTGTACATTTTTATTTTCCGGTAGCGCATGGGAAAGAATAATTTTAATAATGCTTTATTATTATTAATATTACATTTATAATATTCTTTATATAAAATAATTAATATGTTATATAACATTTCGTCCAAATCCACAAACCTGTCGTCCATGTCTCCCCATAACAATCCATTTGGCAATATAAATTCATCTTCATCCATATCGGGAGCATCATTGTCCCGCCTGACTGCAAACAGCCTCACCCACCATTTCCAAACTATATCCAAAGGTGTTTTATTATGACAATAAATTAGTGTGTTTGAACCATGAAACCATTCGTACTCTCCGTCCTCCTTCTTGGTGCTGGTGTGTTTTTTTTTATATATATTAATATTTATAGGTAGTATATATCTCATATTTAAATGACCATATGGATTTCCTTCTGCGAGCAAATCTTCTAGACTTTCATAATCTAAATCCAAAATATGTTTAAATAACCGTTCCTTAAAAATTTGTTTCTTTTCATAAGTATTCATAGTTTAAATAATTAATCTAGTATATAAATATTTTACTATTTCTATTTCAATTTAATTTTTTTTAATAAAAATAATATTATTTTTATTAAAAAAATCTATGAAAGATATAATTAAAGTTATTATTTATTTAAAAATATGTTTTTTGGCGTTAATATATCTTTAAATTTATTCGTGGAAATATTATTGTTTTCACACCATTTTATACATTTGTTTATATTTGATTGCTTTAATTTATTTAGTTTTTCCTTACTATATTTATCATTATTATTGATAATTTTTATGGTAAATAATATATTTTCTATTTGTCTTTGACCTAAAATAATATTTATTTCTTCCAGGGAATTTGTAAAATGTAAATTATGATTAATATCCAATAGTGAATTAATATTGTAAACCTTAAAATCTATATTATTTAATATTTTTAATGTACCCCATAGTTTATATTTAATTTGATTAGATACATTATCGGTAAAATCCATACAAACAATATATTTTTCTGAGTTAGCATATCTACTTGTGTATGGTTTTACCACAAAAACTTTTTTATAAAATAGAGTGAGAATATACAAACAATCCATTGAAGTTTTATTAAAAATATCAAACATTTTAAGTATAAAAGTACCACCTTTCTTTTGTAAAGATAGTGCGTAAAAAATCTGTGTAACAATAAGTCTCGCCGCGGTCTTTTCTTGTTGATTATAATCACTAGAAAAATCTATACCACCATCTCCAGTTATGATTTCAAACTTTTTCCTATATTTTTGACAACAATACTTAAAATTCTCTTCATTAAATAAATCTCCCCTATCGTCAATTCCCTTTTCGATGTGTATATTTTTAATGCTATTTAATAAATGCTTACTTTTTTTCCACCCGGGTACACTAGAATTATTATCAATAAGAGTCATACCATTATAAGTGTCATTGTCATTTTTTCTAATATATTTAGTAGCTTCTAGGAAACCACCAGGTCCTTCTGCTAAATGAAATGTATTAATTGGATGCTTATAATCTGTGATATTAAATAAATTGTATATTTCTATTAATTTGTAAAAAGCGCGAGATATTGGTTTGTATTGACTAACCGACATGTTTGTATTGGGTACTATTGTATGGATAAATTCATATGGATTAGTGTAAATTTTAATAGAATCCCATCTATCATAAACGTTATCAATGTGTTTTTTTGTTTCTTTTAGATACGTTGATAAACTATAACTACATTTCTGTTTAATATCCCTGGTCTCTTCTATTTTAAGCTTGATATCTTTATCGCTTATATTTCTATGAACATTTGTCGCTAATTTAAAATAAGTCATATTTACTATAATATTTAAATGTTTTAAATTTAAATCGTTTAAATATTAATATTAATTACTCGGTAATAAAAACTTCTTTTTGAATTTTCTAATAAATACCCGTTGTATTCGTTGTGCCATGATATCACGAATCATATCTCTTGATTTTCGTGCGCCGTCAAAGTTTTTATGTTCGGTTTTCGCCATTTCAATTTCAAATACATTTTGAATATTAACATTTCTTATTTTTTTAAATACAAAATAATTATTTAAAAAGCTAATATCTTTTTCTTCATCGGATAAGTTTAATGCGCTCCCAATAAATGAACGTTTTATTCTACTACCTTCGTTTTCAACTGTCATTTGATTGTATAAATTTTCAAAACTACCAACCGAAGACGGCATACCCAATTCGGTTGCCTCATCTTTACTTAGTAGAGCAAATCCATATTTAATCATCATTGTAATAAAATAATCAAAATTAACTAGATATTCTTCGAAATTTTTATTGATAGACTCCTGATATACATCAATGGTATATCCCAAACAACTTTCATCATTATCGAATGTAGCATTTCCATATTTTTTTGTGATAGACCAAATCTTTTTGTTATCTTTTAAATGAAATATATTTTCACCCTGTTTTTTTTGCTTAAGCTTATCAAATATTTTACGACCGTCATAGCACGTTCCCACACTATATCCACCTATTTTACAATTTTCAGAGCAATTTCTTAAAAATTCATTTAATGTTCTATTGTTTTGAAAGAAGTAATGTATCGAGAATTGATTTGATATAATATCAAAGCCATTTCCCCCTTTCCCCCAACATTTGTATAATCCTTCTCCTAGCTTTTCGCGGTCTTTTGCCCCCTTTCCATAAATAGTATTAAGTATCATTTTTGACTTTGGTGTAAAGGCCGCCATTGTATTCTGAATATTTAAACTGGAATTACCATGGATAAACATGGCGTCAAACATATTTCTCATTTTACGTTTCATTTTAATATATCTGGCACACGCACCATCCATTCTATTTTCAATATTATCTTTTGCAAAATCAATACCGAAAACAAAACTTAATTTAGAATCCAACCATTTTTGAATATCACCCGCTTTACCAACAGACATATCCATTAAAATATCACCCTTTTTTGATACAGAATTAATGAGTCTTTTTTTAACAAACTTATTGTGAAAATCTCTCAAAGCTTTCGTATTTGTTTCCTTTGATTTTCTATTATAATACACATTTTCATCATTATTTGATAGAATAATATTTTCTCCTGTTTTAATAATTTCTTCCGTGATGGGATAATTAATAGATCTCCAAACACTCTGCGCCACATGATATGCGTTACCGTAATTTCTACCACCGCTCCTTAAATCGGTAGTTTTATCGTATCTGACGCGAATAGGTTTCCATTGCCAATTCTCATCAGCATCTTTATCAAATCTAAATTCTACTATCATATTATCTGAGAATCCCTGTTTTCCATCTTCGGTAAGCATTTTTAAAGATTCTTTATTTTTCTTTAAAGGTATATTACATATGTGAATTGGGAAATCAGGTGTAGGGTCAGTTGGATAGAATGGCGCAGGTTTATAGTCATATTTATTATTGTTATTACTTATATTATTCTGTAGTAAGTCTTCGCATGGATTGATAAACCCATGTTTTTTTTCGTCAAATCCGACACGTAATATAATTGTTTTAAAAGATGTGATTTGTTTATCCTTAGATAAATCAACACCATCATTAAATATATTTCCTACAAAATCAGTACCGTTTTCATTTTTTTTCGTGGTTACCAAGAAATCTATAGTATTGAATTGTGGTGGTTTCCATTTAAAGCTAAGATTCCACGTTTTTGTTTTACCCAAAACACCCAATTTCCTCGAACCAACACTTTTATTTATTGGTGTAAATATCAATCCATCTGTTTCATATGGGAATAAACCATTTTTTTCATCCTCCAATATTTTATTACATTTTCTAAATATACTACCCGGTTCATTAACATCATTTAAATAAAATTTCTTTACACTAACTGACATCTTTTCTTCCTTCTGGGATACAGAAACTAAGTCAAAATTTGCTACTGTTTTCATTAGTTCATTATATCTAAAAATTTTCTCGGATATTTTTGTTTCATATTTTAAATTATCTATTTTGGCAAAAGGGTAAAGTCTTAAATCTTCGCCTCTTTGCCAATATATATCGAAGCATAAATAGGTATTTAAGTATTCACCACGTTTATCATATATAACATGTTCACCATCGATAAGTGTATTTAAAAAGTCTAAATTTTTACATACTAAACCAGTAAATTCCACCTGTAAATTAATATCTATCAAATAAACTTTTTTATTTTCTGCGATGTAGAGAAGCTTTCTCATACCGTCAGCCTTTTCTGTTACACAATATGGTTGATTAATATTGTCCATCGTGGCTGCTTCAGAAGTTAGTGGTACAATATTATTCATTTCAAGGCTAATAGACGATGGACCTATGAAATTTTTTCTCGACTTTCGTTTTTTTTTATTGTAAAAAGAATCATTTTCTATTTCTTTATACGCGAAATCAGATAAAGTTAATTCTAAATATTTCTTTCTTATATTATCTATTTCTTCATAAGACACCGGGTAATTCGTATTTTGTAAACCACTCAAAATAAATTTAACCCCTGTTTTTACAACGCTGGTCAAAGCTTCTGAAGATTGAAATTTATAACATTCATTATTAATTAATTCCAATTCTATCTCATAGTGCTCTATATTGGTAAATACATTTGATTCTTGAATAGAATATGTTGGAATCAAGTATTTTTTTCTAGGATTCCAAGAAGAGGTTTTTAAAATACTACAGTCTATTTTATAGGGGAAATTAGGATGCTTTAACGTTGTTCTTTTTATAAGTCTAAATGTTTTTTTAGAGTCTGCCCATTTATTTAAAATATTATTTAAAGTTGGGTTACTCGGCGTTAAAGTGCGTTCTTCTTTATAATTTACGCGAAATTCCCAGTCATGGTAATCAATTGGAAAATATCGTTCGGTTGTTGTCCTATCCTTCGTTTTATGGAATTTCTGCATAAAAGTGATATATTCGGGTATATTTTCAATATTAAATACATTTGTTTTACAATACTTCTGAATATTATGTAATCCTTCTATAGTAGTTCGTATATTTGATAATCTATTTGTCCCCGTACCAGGATTTATATATTCATTTTGAATATTTAAATGATAGGCATTTTCACTTATGATTTCAAAACCAAGCGATCTTAATTTTTGTATAGAACCATCAAAAGTAATTTTTTTTAAAGGATTATAATTTGTTTTTGTAGCAAAACGAATTTCCAATTCATCCCTATTGTTTCTATTTTCTAAATATTCATTTATATAATCCTCTAATTTATATTCTTGGATATATTCTTGTTTTCTTGAGTTTCTTTTACTCATTCTTATATATTTTAAACAATATTATTTTATGTTTATTTACTATTGATTATTTTTAATTTTAAAATGATAATCAATTTATTTCCCAAGGTCTTAAATTGACCCAATTATTTTTTGATATAACTCTTTCTTTGTAAACATTTTTGTAGCATTTTTCATTATACCAATATTCAGTTTTTTACATATATTCTTAATGTTTTCAGCTTTATAATACGATATACCTCTTATTGGTTTAGATATGTTTTCTATAATTAATCTCTCTGATTTTATATTTTCAATATCAGTATTATCAATACGGTTAAAAACACTATTTTGTTTATCGTGATAAATAATAATAGTGTTATCATTGTTGTAGCTTTTATGTTCAAAAAACAATTTATCAGTGTAATAAATTAAATTAATTTTTTTTAAAACAAGTAAAATAAAAAAAGTCTTTATATTCATAGACTTGCTATATAGTAAATCACTCTCTAATTCTGATATTTTTATTTTATGTTGTTTTATTTCGCTCTTATTTTCTTTAATTAGTTCGACATATTTTGTTTTATCTTTCATTTCAACAGAATATTTATCTCGCCCGATCATATCATACACATCAAAACTATTTTCAAATATATACAGAATCCAAAACAATGTATCATTTTCATGAATTTTTTTATGCTGCTTTTTCTTTTTAGGTTTAAGTTCCGTCTTTTTTTGCTTTAAATCCATGAAAAGCAATGAATTCTGTAATATTGTTGAAATATTTTTTTTATTTAAACAATATTTTTCAAGACTTGTTTTAAGATTCTCATTCATTATTAATAATAATGCTGGTGCTATCTTTATTCTGTTTTACAATAATATTTTTTTCGATTGTATTAAAAAATTCCTTCTTAAATTCGTTCTTAATTTTTTCGACATCACTAAATGTTTTCTCTTGTTTATTGATATAAAGCAAATAGGTTTTTAGTTCACTCAGTACTGGCTGCGATAAATTATTCATGTTTACAAATATACCATTTTTATTTCTACTATAATCCATATTATACCTTTTAATGATTTCAAAAATTTCTTTATGATGGAATTCGTCAATATTATCAATTATATTTCTTAAACTTTTTAATTCGTCAATATTAATGTCATTCATTATAATAAAAAATATAATAAATTATTTTAAGTTATTATATTTCTTTACCTTTTTTTACCCCCTTTTTACTTTTTTTGTGATTTACTTTTCTGTTTTGTGACTTTTACTAACTCAGAAATAATATATATGTTAGTATCATTTAATTCAAATCTAATACCAATAACTTTCGTTGTTACAATATCATCTTCTTTAACTTTAACAAATGCTGCTTGATTAAAATAATGGTCTCTAGCTATAAAAACGGTTATAGGTGATTCAATATTATTATAATACGACGCACGAATACCTGCTTTTGTAACATTATTTACTTTACATTTTATAATCATACCTTCAACTGGGTTACAGATTAAACATTCAAATGAAACATGAAAATTGACAAAACCACATTCTAGAATTCCACTAGAGTACGTTAAGATTTCAATACTACTATTTTTTATATAACCTTCTTTTGAACATTTACCTTCTAATTTATTTACCAGTTTAGCTTTAATAATATTTTTAATATTTGAGCCAATCTTAACAATAGGTATACTAATTTCACGTACTAAAACATTTTTAAAGTAAATAGTCGAGATATTTTTTTTCCGCGACATTAGTATATTATATTTATAATATATTTTAAATAATAATAAATATTAATAATCAATTTATTTTCAAGGTATTAAAGTTTTTAATAATCCTCCTTTAAAATTAATTTAAAAATTTAACAGATTGTTTATTCATTTTTGGATATTTTTTTAAATCATAAAAAATCTCTTCAATAGTAGAAAAAAACCATCTCTTACTTTCTGATGATATAAAGTCATAATATCTCAACAACAATTCTATTTCAAAACAAATCTTTTCTGGCTTTATTTTAATAGTTTCGTCTTCATAAATAACTTTTTTATATTTTTTTTTATACAATGATTTTAGTTTTCTAAGCAACTCTTTTTTATTACCTCTGCATATTTTACCGGTGTTATTTTTTTCTTTAATATCCAAATTTTTTATTTTAAATATAAAACTATTATGATGTCTTCCCATAAATCCAAATTCATTATTAATATCTAATTTATTTAATTTATATCTTTCATAAATCATTTTATTTATTTTAGTATTTATTTTTTCGGGTATTATTTTATTATTACTATCAACTGAAACTACGGAAAAATTATTTTTTGATTTATAATTTTTAAATACATATATATTTTCGCCTATTTTATGTGTGTCAAAAAACATATTTATAAATGGAATAAATTCATTGTCAAATATATTTGAATGTGTTTTACTTTCTCCACCAATACTTTTTGTATTTTCTATAACACCGCGACCATTATTCATGATATCGAGAACTTTAATTATACTGGAATAATCTAATCTATCTAAAATATGGTATACAATAAAACTAAATAAAATACTACCAATATCATCATCACCGCCATCGCCATCATCATCGCCATCATCACCACCATCACCATCGCCATCACCATCATCATCACCACCACCATCATCACCACCATCATCATCATCATCACCACCATCATCACCACCATCATCATTTAATAACTCTGTTTTAACATTATAAATACTTTGTCCAATAAGGTATTCACGTGACTTTTTAATATCTCGCCCCTTTTCAAAATCTATCATATCATTTGAAACACTATAAGATTTGATTTTTTTAAATTTTCCATTTAATATATTAGCTATTATATTTTTATCTAGAACATCGCTTTCAATATCATCTAAAATTTTGTTATTTAATCTAAATGTTAATTTTTGTGGTTTTAAAGATATGGGATGTTTTAATTTATAATTAGTTAGCTTTGCTGCTTCCGATAAATCATATGGTTGAAATAAATAATAGTGATTTACATTCTTTAGATAACCAAGTCTACCTACTAAATCAATTAAATAATCATTTGGGTTATTTATTAAATAATCTAATGCGGAATTAATTTGCTCTATGGGAAATTCCTTTTCTTGATTAATATATTTAATTAACTCGTTTTTTGTATATAAATATTTTTCTTTAAACAATTTTTTTATTTTTTTTATTATTATTTCACTGTTTATAATTAAAAATCTTTCATTATAAGTTGTAGTATCTATTATATCTTCATCGGTAACNGCGTTTTTACATTCATACGCACACTTCATAAAATCACATGCCAAACTATATTCTTCATCGCCTAAAGCATAAGATATTGTCCCTCCTGTAGATATTTCTTGCTCAACCTTTTTATTTATTAGACTTTTGTAAAGTTGCGTTTGTGGTCTATTTAACAAACAATCTACCGCATTTTCTTTCATAATTCTAGAAACAGCTCCGATCTTAATACCCTTTTTCTCAGCTAGCCTATACATATATAAATCTATTGGCTCCATATTGGTGTTATTTAATTCTGTCCCATATAAAAACAATTGTGTATTCCTTTCTTTATACGGTAAACTACAATGACTTAAATTTCTTATGCCTCTTCCTATTACCTGTGATGGTCTCATCAAATTGTACCATGGTTCTAATATATGAATTTGTCTAATATTTTTAAAATCTAAACCTTCACTACCCGCTTTTGAAATAATAATTACTTTAATAACCTCGCCGTTAATGTTTTCTGCATCCGTAGTGGCCTTTAATTCTTTTTTATTGTTGGGTGATAAATAACTATCACCTGTAATCATCGCATATTTCGCAGGATAAAATATTTTTTTAGGATTTTCGCGAATGAAATCGGCTTTCTTTTTCATTGTAACTGCGTCTATTTCTTCATTTGGATTTTTTTTAAAAAGTGTCAACTGACTAGTATATCTCTTCATTCCCATTTCTTCTAGAGCTAAAGCTAATGGAACACAACCACCGTCTATAAATTGTGAATACAAAATAACAATTCCTTTTGATTTTTCAATAATTTCCAACATTTTAGATATCTTGCCGCTATATTTCCCTATCTTTTCCTTGGAAAATATTCTACCAAATTTTGATAACGTTTCTGGTTTATATTCAAAATTTCTTTTATTCCGCTCGTTATAATTCATAATTCTAGATAATCCAGATTTTCCATATAAATCTTTAATATCAATACTATCCGCATTTTCAGTATTAAAATCAGGGTGTGGATAAGCAAAATTTAAAAGTTGTAATGGTGAGTCAGTTATAGTATACTGTATTCCTACTCTTTTTTGTTTTAATATTGGAAATTTTTTCTTTAATTTATCTATTAAAAATAAATACATATCATTTTGAACACTACCAATATCGGTAACAAATAAATCTAAATGTTTTATAGGTTGAGTAATTTCAGTATCATTGATTTGAAAAGAAGGATATGTCCAATCTGTTGTTAACATATATTTTAATGAATTTGGGTCGTCATAATCTGCCGGATAGATAGCATTTGGAAATGTAAAAGGGTTTTCACCCCTAACATAAGAAATATATCCACGCATTTTTCTTTCGAGTATTTCTTTACCAATTTGCTCACCATTATTCCCAACAAGTAAGTTACCTTCATCATTAAATACATCTCTTATACTTATTGGTACTCTGTTGTCGTTTATATTCATTAAATTTAATAACCAAATTATTTCTTGAGGGTCATTATACATAGGTGTAGCTGTTAGTAAAATTAATTTTAAATTATCGGCATATTTTACTAATTCTAAAAAGTTATTTGAACTTTTTTTCATTTTTTTTATACTTCTAATATTTTGTACTTCATCTATAATAATTAATCTCTCCGAAAATTCTTTTTTAATCAAAAGTTGCTTTCTTCGTCTTTCTACTTTGCTTTCTTCATCGTTAATTTTAAATTTATTTGAAAGCTTTGTAATATAATTTGAAAATTCTGTATACCCCATGAAAATATACCAATTTCTTATTATTTTTCTTATTTTTGAGATTACATTGATACGACTAACACTTGAATTAATTGGATTGATTTCTCTAAGTAAACTATTTCCCACACACGATTTTAAATCCCAAATACCGCCTATATTTTTGAGTTTTCTTTCGTCAAACAATTGTATTTTATAATTTTCTTGTACAACTGGACTAGCTACAACAATTATTTTTTTTTTAATATTTACTTGTTTTAAATAATCACGCATTTCTTCGGCTATTGTAATACTTGAACATGTCTTACCCGTGCCTAATCCATGATATATAAGTAAACTATTGTAAGGTGTTTGAAATGAAAGAAAATTTCGCACAAACATTTGATGTGGGGATAATTGAAATTCATCTCTTTTACACATTTTATCTACCTTTTCTTCTATATTTTCAAAATCGACTTCGGGATTTATATTATCATATTTTGTTTCATTGAATTCTTTTTTTAAATAGATTTTTCTGTTAAAATCTTCATCATCTAAATGTGGATATAAACCATTGTTATCATTTTCTTTTAACCTTTTTACATTAATTCCTTCGATACAATGTTTGTATTTCTTGTAATTTGGGTCGTCAATGCTTAATTCTTTATTCTTAAATTCTTCTATAATTTTATTACATTTTTCTTCATTTTTAAACTCCTTAACAATAGATAGTTTATTTGAAGGTTTGATGCTTTTAAATATTGTTTTTTTAGATGTGGGGTTTTTAGATGTCTTATTTTGTTTTTTAGATTCTCCACCATCCGCCTCTTCTTCTGCCTTTTCTGGCACCTCTTCTTCTTCTTCTGCCTTTTCTGGTATCTCTTCTTCTTCTGCCTTTTCTGGTACCTCTTCTTCTGCCTTTTCTGGCACCTCTTCTTCTTCTTCTGCCTTTTC
>JGI20160J14292_10003478_pt1 | contig 11977 bp, 9 predicted proteins | sample COG_10_FD_14292 | JGI IMG/M metagenome (IMG submission 14292) | reverse complement strand
TTAGACAATGCAAAAGCATTTGTAGATGCAGTAAAAGAATATAAAGTTTCTTAAGGGATCTTTCAAGGGATTTTTTAAGGGGTGTTTTAAATTGATTATTCCATTTGTCTTTGAGAGAAAAGAACGAAGTAAAGGTGGTTGTAAATTATCATAGATGATTAAACAAATATTTTCTGGAATAAGTGCCTACAAAGAAGCCTTTGTTTTGTTGTCAAAATTAAAACTTTGGAACTACTTTATAATTCCAACAGTACTAAGTTTGTTGACATTTTTATTTATTGTTTATACAGCTATAGGATATTCAGCAACCATTGGACAATTATTAGCCGAAATTTGGATTTGGAACTGGGGAAAAGAGATTGTTATGATGCTAAGTTCTTTTGGAGGCGGACTTGTTATTTTAGTAATTGGTTTGATGTTATACAAGTATATCGTTTTGGCCATATCAGCACCTTTTATGGGGGTGGTTTCTGAGAAAATAGAACTTCATCTTAATGGGGGTTTTTATGCTGATTACAAAAAAACAACTTTTATAGCACAATTATGGAGAGGGATTCAAGTTAATGTTAGAAATTTAGGAATGGAATTATTTTTTACATTTCCTCTTTTATTACTAAAATTTATTCCTGTGGTAAACTTGTTTTCTAGTGTTTTATTATTTCTAATACAAGCTTATTATGCTGGTTTTGGAAATATGGATTATACCCTAGAAAGGTATTTTAGTTTCAAAAAGAGCCTAGGTTTTGTTAAAAAGAATAAAGGGTATTCTATTGGAAATGGAATTGTTTTTATTGGGTGTTTGTTCCTCCCTGTTTTGGGAGTTATCATTGTCTTACCTTTGTCTGTAACTGCAGCGTCCATTCAAACAATCGCGTTATTAAATAAAGAAAATGAAAGATCAATTTTATAAATACATAGAAGATTTACAAGAAACGATCACTTCTAAGTTAGAAGAGGTTGATGGGGTTGGTAGATTTAAAGAAGACCTTTGGAAAAGAGAAGAAGGAGGAGGAGGTCGAACTCGTGTTATTGAAAACGGAGCTGTTTTTGAAAAAGGAGGTGTAAATATCTCTGCTGTTCATGGAGAATTACCAGCCGCTTTGAGAAATCAGTTTCAAGTAGAAGAGGGTAATTTTTTTGCATGTGGATTGAGTTTGGTATTGCATCCAAAGAATCCTTTTTTACCAACTGTTCATGCAAATTGGCGCTATTTTGAAATGTATGACGAGTCAGGAAATATCGTTACACAATGGTTTGGTGGGGGGCAAGATTTAACTCCTTATTATTTATTCGAAGAAGATGCTATACATTTTCATTCAGTTTGTAAATCGTCTTGTGATTTGCATGATTTGAGTTTTTATCCAAAATTCAAAGATAACTGTGATACTTATTTTTGGAATTCACATAGAAATGAAGCCCGCGGAATTGGGGGTCTATTTTTTGATTATTTAAAGGAGACTGATGAGTTTTCCATTCAAGATAGATTTAATTTTGTGACTGAAGTCGGAAATCATTTTTTAGAAAGTTATGTGCCTATTATAGCACTAAGAAAAGAAGTTCCTTTTACGATAGCTCATAAGAACTGGCAAGAAATTAGACGTGGACGTTATGTCGAATTTAATTTAGTTCATGACAGAGGAACCCTGTTTGGTTTAAAAACAAACGGACGAATAGAAAGTATTTTAATGTCCTTGCCTCCAAATGTTCAGTGGGTCTATAACCACCAGCCAGAAAAAGACTCTAAAGAAGCAAAACTAATACAAGTTTTATCAAAACCTGTAGACTGGATTTAATTATTTATTATATTCTCAAATAAAACACCAATAATTAGTTTTATTAATAAAGTAAAACAATATAATTACATATTTTTTGTGAATAAATCAATATTTGTCTTTTTGTTTGAATATATTAGAAGATAAAATTGTAACGAATATCAACGATTTTTAGTATTTTTGCAATCGTTAAACCAAATACAAATGGCTAGATTTGAGTTAAAGTTACCAAAAATGGGTGAAAGTGTTGCTGAAGCAACCATCACAGCTTGGTTAAAAGATGTTGGAGATCTAATTGAATTAGATGAAGCTGTTGTAGAAATAGCGACAGATAAAGTCGATTCTGAGGTACCAAGTGAAGTAGCAGGAACTTTGATAGAAATATTTTTTGAAAAAGATGATGTGGTTACGGTTGGAGAAACAATAGCTATTATAGAAATTGAAGGCGAAACTTCAGTTATTGAAACAGTTGATGATACTCCTATATCCATAGAAGAGTCAGTTAGCAACGAGGTAGAAAAAACGATTGAAAATGCCGAAGAGATTATTTCAGTTCCAGTTTCTAAAACTTCCGATTCAGGAAAGTTTTATTCACCGTTAGTTAGAAGCATCGCACAAACAGAAGGTATATCTTCCCAAGAATTAGAGACTATTTCTGGTTCTGGTAAAGATGGAAGAGTAACCAAACAAGACATTCTTACCTATCTAAATAACAGGAGTGAATTTTCTGAGTTGCCACCCTCTACAATTTCTTTAGACAGGCAAGTTTNAGAGAACTCTATACAAAACNTTACACCAATTTCTGTAAATGGAGGTGATGAAATTATCGAAATGAGTAGAATGGGTAAATTGATTGCAAAACANATGGTTGATTCTGTTCAAACATCTGCTCATGTGCAATCTTTTATTGAAATCGATGTGACCAATATTGTAAAATGGAGAGACAAAGTAAAAGATGCTTTTTTGAAACGTGAGGGACAAAAGCTAACCTTTACACCGATATTTATGCAAGCAATTGCAACAACAATAAAAAAATATCCTTTAATCAACATTGCTCTTAATGGTACTACAATCACTAAAAAGAAACACATTAACTTAGGAATGGCTGCTGCATTACCAGATGGTAATTTAATCGTTCCTGTCATTAAAAATGCAGATCAGTTAAATCTCGTAGGCATGACAACAGCAGTAAATGATTTGGCTAATAGAGCGAGAACCAATGCTTTAAAACCAGATGAAATTCAAGACGGAACGTATACCGTGACTAATGTTGGTGGTTTTGGGTCTGTGATGGGGACTCCTATTATCAACCAACCACAAGTTGCTATTTTAGCCCTTGGAGCCATAAGAAAAGTTCCTGCAGTTATAGAGACTTCTGAAGGAGATTTTATAGGAATAAGACAAAAGATGTTTGTTTCACATTCGTACGATCACAGAGTCGTTAATGGTGCATTAGGAGGGATGTTCATCAAAACATTGAAAGAAATTTTAGAATCTTGGAATGTAGACCAAGATTATTAGTAAAACGATACATCGTTTCAATTTTTTTAAATTTAAATTATTACTTTTAACCAACTATATTTATAACCAATAAAAAAAATAAAATGAAAAAATTAGTACTCTTTTTTTTAGTCATTTCAGTAAACATGAGTGTTGCTCAAGAAGGTGTGTTACTTCGATTAAATTATGAAAATAATGCGACCTATTCGACCAAAACGACTGTTTCTCAAGAAATGGGAGCGATGATGTCTATGGAGATGTCCATGGATATGGAGATGGAAGTGATGGCTGTAGAGAATGAAAATTATGACACAAAAACAAAGTTCACTAACATGTCCATGGAAATGTTGCAAGGCGGCAATTTAATGACTTTTGATTCTTCTAAAAGTGACGATGAACTAGATGCGGCTGGTAAAATGATGAAATCTCAAATGGGACCAATGTTAGAAGCAGTTATTTATTCAAAAGTAAATACCTTAGGTGAGACTTTAGAAACAACAATTGAGCCAAATATCCCAGGAATGGATGATATTGCAAAACAGTCTAGTAGCGTTGTTTATCCTAAAGAAGCCGTGAAGGTGGGTAGCACTTGGACAATGTCTAAGGAAGAAAAAGGAATGAAAATGGATTTTTTATATACTGTACAATCAATTTCAAAAGAGAATGTCTTGGTAGATGTATCTGGTGAAGTTTCTGGAATGGGTTCTGGAAAAATTACAGGAAATATTACGATTAATAGAGCGTCTGGAATTCCAATCAAGTCTTTAATAGAAATGAATTTATCTGTGTCTGAACAGCAATTAAAAATGAAAGCTATCACGGAGATCGCTAAAAAGTAATATGATCCTATTCTGAATAAAAAAAACCTCTTTGTTTTGCAAAGAGGTTTTTTTATTGAGATTTATACCAGATCACTATTTGATCATTTCGTATGAACGTTTGATAAAGTTTGTTAATTCTTCACCATGTAACAAGTTTTGAGATAATTTTGCCAAATCAAAAGCTTGAGAAATCAAGTGTTTTTGGGCTTTTTCATCTTTGTTGTTAAGGATGTCTGAAACCAATGGACTATTGGTGTTCACCACTAAATTGTACATGTCTGGAAAATTACCCATTCCCATCATTCCACCACCGCCAGAAGCTTGCATTTCTTTCATTCGTCGCATAAACTCTGGAACTGTAATCATAAAAGGAGATGTTGTAGAATCCATAGCTTCTAACTGAACGGTATAAGTTTCCTTGGGAACCGCAGCTTCGATAATTGGTTTTAAAGTGGCAGTTTCTTCTTCTGATAATTTAGAAATTATAGTGTCATCTTTCTTAATTAAATTATCGACGTGATCTGCATCAACTCTAGAGAATTTTAATTTTTCACCACCACCTTCAATTTTCTGCATTAGATGAGAAATAATTGGAGAGTCTAGTAACAATACTTCATATCCCTTCGCAGTTGCATTTTGAATATAACTGTGTTGTGCATCNTTATTTGCCGCATATAAAAGAACGTGATTTCCGTCTTTATCTGTTTGTGCATCTTTTGTCTTCTCTACCAATTCATCGAATGTGAAATAAGAGCCGTCAACAGTAGGATACAAGGCAAACTTTTTCGCTTTATCAAAGAACTTATCTTCCGACAACATTCCGTATTCAATAATTACCTTGATATCGTTCCATTTTTTCTCAAAATCAGCTCTATCTTTCTTAAATAAAGAAGCTAACTTGTCAGCTACTTTTTTAGTAATATAACCAGAGATTTTTTTAACAGCTCCGTCAGCTTGTAAACCAGAACGAGATACATTTAAAGGAATGTCTGGAGAATCAATAACACCTTTTAACATTTGTAAAAAGTCTGGTACAATTCCTTCAACATTGTCCGTTACAAACACTTGGTTTTGATACAATTGAATTTTATCCTTTTGCATGTCCATTGAGGGACTCAATTTTGGGAAGAATAAAATTCCAGTCAGATTAAAAGGGTAGTCTACATTTAAATGAATGTGAAACAACGATTCTTCAAATTGCATTGGATACAATTCTCTATAGAAATTAGTATAATCTTCATCATTTAAATCGGCCGGTGTTTTATTCCATGCCGGATCCGTGTTGTTGATAATTTTATCTACAGTAATTTGTTTGTGAGGCTCCGTGGTTTCTTTGCCATCTTTATCTTTTGTTGTTTTTGGTGTAAAGGTTGGATCGTTAATTTCTTTGGTTCCAAATTTAATTGGAACTTGGTTAAAACGATTGTATTTATTTAACAACCCTTCAATTTTACTTTCTTCTAAAAAATCTAGAGAATCTTCTGCAACATGCAAAATGATTTCTGTTCCTCTATCAGTTTTATCGTTTTCTACCAAGGTATATTCTGGAGAACCATCACAAGTCCAATGAGCAGCAGGTTCCTCTTTAAAAGATTTGGTAATGATTTCAACCTTATCTGCTACCATGAATGCCGAATAGAATCCCAGTCCAAAATGACCAATAATTCCAGCTTCATTGTCTTTGTATTTGTCCAAAAATTCTTCGGCTCCAGAAAATGCAATTTGATTGATGTATTTTTCAACCTCCTCAGCAGTCATTCCTAACCCTTGATCTTTGATTGTAATTTTTTTACCTTCTTTGTCTATGCTTATTTCAATTTTAGCATCACCCAACTCAGTTTTAGCCTCTCCAATAGAGATCAGGTGTTTTAATTTAGAAGTTGCATCTGTTCCATTAGAAATAAGTTCGCGTAAAAATATTTCGTGATCAGAATACAAGAATTTTTTGATCAGGGGAAAAATATTTTCAACTGATACATTAATGTTTCCTTTTGCCATTTTATGTGTATTTTGTTTTTTTATTAATACTAGATAACCAATAGTCAAAAAAAATACCAAAAGGATTTTTATGACAAGATGACAGCATAATATGACGATTGTTTTATCCTATTCAGGGATTAGTTCATAGGTGTTTTGTAAACACGTTAATTTATCCCTACTTTAGCTCTATACTAAATGTGACTTAACTAAAACAATCATATGTACAATTCTAAAATAACCGGTCTAGGATATTATGTTCCAGAAAATATTGTAACCAACAATGATTTAAAGGAATTTATGGAGACTTCAGATGAATGGATTCAGGAACGAACAGGTATTAAAGAAAGACGTTGGATAGATCCTGCAACAGAAGATACAACAGCAGTTATGGGCGCAAAAGCTTCTAGAATTGCTATAGAAAGAGCTGGATTAACGAAAGATGATATTGATTTCATTGTGTTTGCTACCTTAAGTCCAGATATGTATTTTCCAGGAGGAGGAGTTCAAGTTCAAGACATATTAAACATGCCTACAATTGGAGCCTTAGATGTGCGTAACCAATGTTCCGGATTTATTTACGCAATGTCTGTTGCAGACCAGTTTATTAAAACAGGAATGTATAAAAATATTTTAGTTATTGGATCAGAACACCATTCTGGTGGATTGGAAAAATCTACAAGAGGGAGAGGGGTAACTGTTATTTTTGGAGATGGTGCAGGAGCTGCAGTATTGTCTAGATGTGAAGAAGGAGGAAAAGGGATTTTATCTTCTCATTTACATTCAGAAGGAAAACATGCAAAACAACTCGTTTTAGAAGGGCCTGCTACCCAAAGATGGGTGCCAGAAATTTTAGAAAAAAATGATCCAGAGGATATTTCTTATTATCCTTACATGAACGGTCCTTTTGTCTTTAAACATGCCATTACACGCTTTTCTCAAGCAATTGAGGAAGGCCTACAGGCCAACAATTTAGAAAAAGACGATATAGACATGTTAATTCCCCACCAAGCAAATTTGCGAATTGCACAATTTATTCAGAAAAAATTTAGACTCTCCGATGACCAAGTTTATAATAATATTATGAAATACGGAAACACAACAGCAGCTTCTGTCATCATCGCTTTAACTGAAGCTTGGGAAAAAGGCCATATTAAAGACAATGATTTGGTTGTTTTGGCTGCTTTTGGAAGTGGATTTACATGGGGTTCTGTGATCATTCGTTGGTAAGTTTATTTTCGTGTTATTCAAACTAAAATGATCACAGCAAGCTCTGAATGCTGTTATGCTTTAATTTTTTTAACAAAATCTAAAAACACTTTTTTGTGAAGCGCTAGGTTCATGTTCGGGGAAAGTGATGCCCGTATAATATAGTCTTTATCACCCTCTTTGGTTGTTCCTTGCGTTGAAGTAGCAGGAATCGTCCAATAACACCCTTGAAGTTGACCATAGCTTACACAGAATTTACTTTCACTAGGTATTTCGGTAATCATCAAGTTGATCAATTCAAGATTTAAGGCTCTTTTGTGGGCTTCTTTTTCTTCATCGCTGTCTCCTTTAGAAGGAAGATCTAATGAAAACACAGAAGGGGTGAACCCCTGTGAAGCTAAAGCTTCTGAAACAAAATTGATTTTTGCTTCCGGAAGGGCAGTTTGAATAAAGTTTACAAAGTCACGGGTATTTTTATACGCTTCATGAATCCGTTGGTTCATTGAAGGCAAATGTTTGGCTAATAATTCATACTGAAGGGGAGTCGCTTCGTTGTCACAAGCTTCTAGATGTAAGGCAATCTTTTTCATCAAAGCCTCCGTTTTAAGATTTCCCACACAATAACCAGCAGTACATTGACCAGCACTTGGGAACTTAGATCCACTAGCATATGAAATTGCTCTCACTGTTGAAAGGATTTTATGGGTTCCCAAAAAATGCACGTTCGGACAAAATGTTTGATCCAAAATAAAAACAGGATCGACTGCTAATTTACCAGTTGCTGTGGTTCTTTTTTTGCTTAAAACAGTTTTTAATTCATGGAGATCTGGAACTTCGACCCGAGGATTTGTTGGGATTTCTGCGATGATATAAGGAATGGCATCTTCGTCAGCGATTTTGTCTAAAACTACATTCAAACTCTGAACCATGTCAAACTCTCCGTCTACTGGTAAATCGACTACTTTAACTCGATCAATACAGGTAGCAACCCGTCTTGCTTGATCATTTGTTCCGCCGTAACAATTCGGAGGAACAATAAATGCAATCGTTTTTCCTACATGACTCTCTTTGGCAGCATCAACCAACCCCATCATAATGGCATATTGAACCGAGAGTCCACTGAACCGACTATGGGTTCTAAGGTTGTTCCAGTTATGTTTCTAATCGATGTTAAGACACTTTTTTTAGTTGTTTCTAGATTATGTTGTATTGTTTCTATTGTTGCATCTTCTGATAGGTTTTTAAGAGCAGTATAAGAATTTGCTGGAGTCATAGCGATGGTTTCTCTTCTTCTGACGTGCTGAATTTCTGAAATATAACCTTCGTTCTTCTCTCCATTAACTAGTAGTATACTTCCAAGCCCTTCATGAACATTCAGATAGAAATCAATGTTAGGACTGAGTGCTGACTTAGGAATGGTATCCTGTTGAGAAATCAAGAGTGTGCTACCCTCAAATTCTGGAATTTCAGCTCCTTTTTGAATAGCTTGTAATTCAAATTCATAGTCATAGACATTTTGTAGTAACTCTGATTCAAAAATAGCTGGGAGGTGATCGTTATAAATAATTTGTGTTTTTTTATGGTCTAATAAATTTTTTCTTAAAATAGCCAACACAGGAATAATTTGTGAAGAAAAACTAATGACACATGCTGGTTTTAAATCGTGTAATTTAGCAATACTCCACTCGAGTATGGAAGACAAGGGGTGTCCTAGTCGAATGTAATCGTATGCTGTCGGTAATTTTTGAAGCGCTGACAGATCAGAATTGCCCTCATTGAAGAGGTTTTCAAATTGTTCTAAGAATTCAAATTTGGCGTATTTTTCATTATAGATATCCAGTCGGTGCGTGGTTAAGTTCAACCAATCTTTCGGTACATTACCCAACACTTCTTTTAAATAGTTTTGCATTTTATACTCTTCCATGATATCCCTCTTTAAATAGGGATGCAATATACATTAATTAGATATTTTTAACGAGTAGTCGTTCGTTTTTGTCATCCGTTTTTGTCATCCGTTTTTTGTCATCATTTGGGCGATGTTATAGGTCAGATATACTCCTGGTATATTTTAGTTTTTAGGTTGTTGTCAAGCTCTTTCTATGGCCTATTTCTTGAGCATTTTTACTCCATAGCATATACTTTTTCAATAGCCCATTTGTCAGCATATCCTTGAGTCCATTGAAGAGTCGCTAATTCTTTGTCAGTTGATAGGCAGGTATCAAGCTGAGATTTGATTTGTTTTTCATTCATATTCTGACCAATAAACACAATTTCATTTTTTCTATCACCAAAGGTTTTGTGCCAATCTTTCTCAATTTCATTTTGGTTCTCTATGAATGTTGCGTTTTGAATTCTATTTTCAAACTTCATACTGCTCCACCAAACTCCGGCGCTGTCTGCCTTTAAAGAGCCTCCAGCTTGACCCCAAACAAGTGCCTGCTCTGGGCGAGATGCTAACCAGAATAATCCTTTACTTCGTATAATATTTGTTGGGAACCCCTTTTGAATATATTCTGAGAATCTTATAGGATCAAAAGGTTTTTTACTTCTATAAACAAAAGAGCCAATTCCGTATTCTTCTGTTTCTGGTGTATGTTCCTCTTTATTTAATTCTTCTATCCACCCGGCACTTTGTTCAGCTTCTTCAAAGTTAAAAAGTCCCGTGTTTAATAATTCTTTGGGATTAATTTTACTAAAACTTGTTTCAACGATCCTTGCATTTGGGTTAAGTTTTTGAATGATCTCTCTTAATACTCCTAGGTTATCTGGTATTACTAGATCTGTTTTATTTAAGAGAATAACGTTAGCAAATTCTATTTGGTCGGTTAGCAGGTTGACGATCGTTCTGTAATCACCTTCGATATTAGTGAGTTCTCTGTCTAGTAATGTTTCAGGACTTCCAAAGTCTTTAAAAAAATTAAAAGCATCTACTACGGTTACCATAGTATCAACATAGCTGAATTTGGAAAGGTCAATACCATTTTCTTCATCCACAAAAGAGAATGTTTGGGCTACAGGAATCGGTTCACTGATGCCTGTACTCTCTATAAGTAAGTAATCAAAACGATTTTCTTTTGCCAAGCGCTCGACTTCAATCATTAGATCTTCTCTTAGAGTACAACAAATACATCCATTACTCATTTCAACAAGTTTTTCTTCTGTACGAGAAAGGGTGTTTTCACTTTTGACCAAGTTTGCATCGACATTGATTTCACTCATGTCATTTACAATTACTGCTACTTTCAACCCCTCTTTATTGTGTAAAATATGATTCAGAAGTGTTGTTTTTCCTGCTCCAAGGAAGCCACTTAAAACTGTAACGGGTAATTTATTGTCCATATGCACAAAGTTTATTGAATTGTATTTGAGAGCAAAATTAGTTACAAAAATCCATTATAGCAACTTAGTTGCATTAATAAGTAAAAATTAAGGTAGTTTTAGAACGATTCTACATTATTAACGATACGATGTTAGTGAAAGGTTGGTTGCGTATTTTAAAATACTAGGTTCGTACTAAAATACAAAAAGAAAGTGTAAAAGGATTTTCGGAAGTAGGCGGGAACAAGCAATAAATTATACACAGTGTTAGGCAAATTTTTTTATTTCTAGGTAATGCTTTTCAATATTTTCAATATTATACTTGTCGTTAAATGTCTTTAAAGCATTTTGAGAAAAGGGAGTCCAATTGTTAATAATTTCATCTACCGAGCGAGATAATGAAACCTTTTCATCTAGTCTTATAAATAATCCGTTATACCTCTCATTAACTATATCGATTGAACCTGCTGTTTTTGTACATATTATTGGAGTTCCTTCTTTAAAAGATTCTATATTGACAAGTCCATAAGCTTCATCAATACTTGATGAAATACCTATTAGAGATGAAGAAAATATTTCACTTATTCTTTCATTAGGAATATTTCCATAAAAAGTTACGTTTTCTGTTATGTTTAAATCTTTAGCTAAAACAATTAAATCTTGTTTTAAAAATCCATCTCCAATAATTTTTAATTTTAATTTTGGTCTTTCCTTAAGACACTCTTTAAATAAGTACATAAGTTCTCTATGACCTTTTGAAGGATGTAATCTCCCAACAATAGTTATTTGATTTTCTCTTTCTTGAAACTGCTTATACTTTAATTCACTTTTTTTTATTAACAAGGGGAAAATTGATATTTTCTTTTTAGGAATGTTATAATAATTCGATGAATCATCTTTATTTCCAGTCGAATTGGTGAATAAATGAGTATTTAAAGAGTAAATCCATTTTTTCCTAAAATGTAGAAATTTATTTTTTAAAAATTTTTTTTTAGAATCAATCAAAAGTTGTGTGGAGGTAGTGTGTATATAGTTAATTCTATTTTTTACTCGAAATAAGAAACTTAGAATGCTAACGATATTAGTAGAGCCAAAATTTGAGATACAAAGTGTAGGTTTCTCTCTTTTCAAAATTTTATAAAAAAAGATAAAATCTGAAATTTTGGTAGGTCTTTTGTTTTTCCAAGTGAAGTATTGAAAATTTCCATTTTTTTTTGGGTAATCATTAAATAACCCGTCAAATATATAGATAACTTTATATGAGTTTTTTACAAAACAATTTCCAAGATTTTTATAATAATCTGTTACAGGATTTCCAAATTTAGATGTACATATTATAATTGTTTTCATATTTTACCTAACGAGTTTGTATAAGGTTAT
>JGI20160J14292_10003458_pt1 | contig 12025 bp, 10 predicted proteins | sample COG_10_FD_14292 | JGI IMG/M metagenome (IMG submission 14292) | reverse complement strand
TAGAGCAATTGATTTAGGTTTTGTTCTTGGAATAGGGGGGGTGGTTACTTTTAAAAACGGAGGAATTGATAAGTTTTTAAATCAAATTGATTTAAAGCATATAGTACTTGAAACTGATGCACCTTATTTAGCTCCAGTACCATTCAGAGGAAAAAGAAATGAAAGCTCTTATATAATTTATGTTATAGATAAATTATCCGAAATTTATGGTCTTTCAAAAGAAGAGATTGCAGATATCACTACAAAAAATGCAGAAAAAGTATTTGCACTTTAGCTTAAAATATTACTTTTGAGGGCTTTTAAAAGAGAGGTGGCCGAGTGGTTTAAGGCGCACGCCTGGAAAGTGTGTATACGCCAAAAGCGTATCGGGGGTTCGAATCCCTTCCTCTCTGCAAAATATATGTAAGTAACATTCTTATTAGTATGTATTTAGGTTGTCTTTGATTATTGACACTTTGTCTAAAACATTATTATTATTACAACTTTTTATATATATTTAACAACTTTAAAAAATCAAAATATAACAAAAGTTAAAATATTAAGTAATGAAAAAATTATTATCACTATTAGTACTTGCCGGAGTTTTTTTCTTCAATACAGGTCAATTACATGCACAAGATGAAGCTGCTGATGAAGTTATGCAAGAAGAAGTTGTTCAAGAAGAGGCTGTTATGGCTGAAGAGCCAACAGTAGAAGAAGCCCCTGCTCCTAGAGGATTTACTCAAGAATTAAAAAATCGTTTTATTGAGGGTGGTCCTGGATTTATGGGAATCGTACTTGCTTGTCTTATTTTTGGATTAGCTATTGCTATTGAAAGAATTATTTATTTAAACCTTGCTACAACTAATACACAAAAATTAACTCAAGAGGTTGAAGATGCTTTAAAATCTGGTGGAACTGAAGCTGCAAAAGAAGTATGTAGAAATACATCCGGACCTGTAGCCTCAATTTTTTATCAAGGTTTAGACAGAGCTGGAGAAGGAGTTGAAAGTGCTGAAAAAGCGGTTGTTGCTTATGGTGGTGTTCAAATGGGACAGTTAGAAAAAAATGTGTCTTGGATTTCTTTATTTATTGCTTTAGCTCCAATGCTTGGTTTCATGGGAACTGTAATTGGAATGATTCAAGCTTTTGATAAGATTCAAGCTGCTGGAGACATGCAACCATCACTTGTTGCAGGTGGTATTAAAGTTGCACTACTTACAACAGTTTTTGGACTAGTTGTTGCTATTATCCTTCAAATTTTTACAATTATATAATTTCTAAAATCGACAGTATAGTTAATGACATGGAAGACGCGTCTATAACTCTTATTGATATTTTAGTAGCACATAAAAAATAATTAATATGAACTATCAAAAACTAACTAACTACTTAGTAGTAGTTCTTGGACTATTAGGATTTGGATTCCTGTTAGCTATTCTTTTTCAAGGTGATGATACTATTGAAATGAACGCTTTGCAAGGTGATTTCGGAAGTGTTTCTTATATTATATACTTAGCTCAAGCTGTTTTAGCAATTACTGTTCTTCTTTCACTTGGTTTTTCTTTGAAAAATTTAGCTTCAGATAAACAAAAAATGATAGGGTCATTAAAAGCAATTGGAGCGTTTCTAGTTGTTTTAGTATTAGCTTATCTTTTTTCCTCTGGTGAAGAAACTCCATTACAAGATGGAGAGTTTCTTTCTGCTTCTGGTGCAAGATGGGTAGAGACAGGTATTCGCATGTTTTACTTTTTAACAGTTATTGCAGTTGGTGCTATGGGTTTTGGTTCTGTAAGAAAATTAATAAAAAAATAAAATGGCAAGAAAATCACCCGAAGTTAATGCTGGATCGATGGCTGATATTGCTTTCTTGCTACTAATCTTTTTTTTAGTAACAACTACAATTGAAACTGATTCAGGTATTAACAGAAAACTTCCTCCAATGGATGAGATCATTGATCCGCCAGTAATTAAAGAGAGAAACATATTTACCGTTGTTGTTAATAAAAATAACATGATTCTTGTTGAGGAAAAATTAATGGATTTATCTGATGTTAGAAGTTCAGCTGTTAAGTTTTTAGATAATGGTGGTGGTGTTGGAGAAGAGGAATGTACATACTGTGAAGGTGAAAAGGACAGATCATCCTCTGACAATCCTGAAAAAGCTATTATTTCTTTAAAAAACGATAGAGAGACTGATTACAAAGTTTACATTTCAGTTCAAAATGAACTTGTTGCCGCTTATAACGAGTTAAGAGATCGTGAGTTTACAAAGAAATTTCCTAATGATAGAATGACTTTTGTAGAAGCTAATAAGATGTATTCTGACCCTAGAACAAGTGTCAAGGTTAAAACAAGTCTTAAGCCAAAACTAGATGAAATTAAAAAAATGTTCCCTCAAAAATTATCTGAGGCAGAACCTAATAAAAAATAAATAATTATGTCAAAGTTCAAAAAGAAAAAAGGAGGAGAGTTACCTGCTATTTCTACAGCATCACTTCCTGATATTGTATTTATGCTTTTATTTTTCTTTATGGTTGCTACTGTAATGAGAGATAATACATTAATGGTTGAAAATAAACTTCCTGCTGCAGATCAAGTTCAAAAACTTGACAAAAAAGATCGTGTTATTTACATCTATGCTGGAAAACCTAGTTCTAGATATAAAACTAAATACGGAAATCAAGCAAAAATTCAATTGAACGATAAGTTTTCTGTTGTTTCCGATGTTGGTGCTTATGTACTTGCTGAAAGAGCTACAAAGCGTGAAGAGCTTCAAAACGTATTAACAACTGCTTTAAAAGTAGATGGCGAAACAAACATGGGTCTTATTTCTGATATTAAACAAGAATTAAGAAAGGTTAATGCACTTAAAATTAATTATACTACCAGAATAGGTAATTATTCTCAGAACTATTAATCTATTTGTTTTATAAAACTTAAAAAAGCATCCTTGTGGGGTGCTTTTTTTATTTATAATAAGTTAAATTTGAGCTTATGAGATTTTTAGTTTCATTATTACTAACAGTAAGTTTTGTAAATAGTTATTCGCAAATAAATGAAGTTGACAATAAGTATTTAGAAGATCAGTTTTATTTGGGGTTATATTACAGTACTCTAACTAGTTCACCCGAGAATTTTAATCAGAACAAATTTTCAAGCACTCTAAATTTCGGATTTATAAGAGACTTGCCACTCAATAAACAAAGGAATTTTGGACTTGGTATTGGGGCTGGATTATCATTAAATTCATCAAGTAGCAATTTAAAACTTAGCGATNTAAACAATGTAATTAGTGGAGAAATTGTAAACGCTGAAAATTTTACAAAAAATAAGTGGAACACTTCAAGTATTGAAATTCCATTTGAGATTAGATGGCGTACATCAACTCCTACGAATTATAAGTTTTGGAGAGTTTATTTTGGCATTAAAACTAGTTATTTGCTTAAAAGTAAGTTCAAATATGAATCTTTGAATTCAAGCTATTCTCTACAAAACCTTCCTTTTAGGAAAACTCAATCTGGAATAACTCTAAATGCAGGTAACAATACATGGAATTTAGGACTTTATATGGGACTGAATCCGGTTTTTACTAAAGATTTTGGCCAAATTCATCCAGAGTTAAAAGATTTAAAAGAGTTCAAGCTTGGACTTGTCTTTTATATTTTGTGATTTTTACCCTATAAAATTTATTAATTCCTCAAGTAATGGCTATAAAATCTTATAGTTTTACAATTTTATTTATATTTACAGGATTATATAAATACAAAACAACCAATTAAAAATTAAAAACAAACTTTATTATGAAAAGAATTTTGTCAATGATTGCTGTACTTTTTAGTACAATTATTTTTGCTCAAACGACCGTAACTGGATCCGTAACTGACGAAAATAACAACCCAATCCCTGGTGCTAATGTTGTTGCTGATGCTACAACAGGTACAGTTGCTGATTTTGATGGTAATTTTTCACTTTCTGTGGATCAAATGCCTCCATTTTCAATTACTGTTTCCAGTGTTGGTTTTGACTCTGTTACATTAAGTGTTACAGCATCAAACTTAAATTTCAATGTTCAGTTAACAGAATCTCAAAATTTACTTGATGAGATCGTTGTTTCAGCTTCAAGAATCGCTGAGAGATTATTTGAATCTCCTGTAACAATTGAAAAATTTGACTATAAAGATATTGCTCAATCTACTGGAGCTGATTTTTACAGTAGTTTAGAAGGACTTAAAGGAGTTCAAATTAACTCTGGAGGATTATTCCTTCAGCAAGTAAACACTAGAGGTTTCTCAACTATCTATAACAATGGTTTTGTTCAGTTAGTTGATGGAATGAACAATGAAGCTCCTGGTTTAGGATTTTCGGCGGGTAACTTACTTGGTATTCATGAACTTGATATTCAAAGTGTAGAATTAATGCCTGGAGCTGCTTCAGCTTTATATGGAGCGAATGCTACTAAAGGAATTCTATTTATGAACAGTAAAAATCCATTTGACTTCCCTGGAGTTAGTGCTACTTACAGACACGGTTTTACTTCTCAGGAAGCTGCTGGTGATAACGCTTATTATGACTTTGCTTTTAGAGCTGCTAATAAATTCAGTGACAAATTCGCTGCTAAAATTACAGTTAGTTATCAAGAAGGTGAAGACTGGCATGCAGTTGATTACAGAGACATAAACCATTTAGACGGTCGTTACATTGACGGTTCTGTTGAAGCACAAAATCCAAGAGATTTCCCTGACTATGATGGTGTAAATGTTTATGGTGATATTGGTCAGAGATTTGATATGACTGGCTGGCGCCTTTAGAGCAGCTGTTATTCCTTCTTTAGTTAGCCAAGGATTATTATCTCCTGCAGGTGCTGCTCAAGTAAACTATATTTTTGCTAATCTTTCTCCAAACTTCTTTGGAAACTATCAGATTAATGCAAGTGGATACAACGAAGTTGACTTAATAGATAATAGAGCATCTAGTTTTAAAACAGATATAGCTTTTCACTATAAGCCAACAGAAGATTCAGAACTTATTTTGAATTCAAAAATTGGTTCAGGTAACACTATGTTACATGCAACTAATAGAAATATGCTTAAAAACTTCGGTCTTCAACAACACAAAATCGAATATAAAAATAAAAATTTAGGATTAAGATTTTACCATACTGCTGAAAATTCAGGAAACACTCACGATGTTTCTGCTTTAGGTGCTGTAATGACAATTGCTCAACCTGGTGGACTTAATGCATATTTTGGAAATTATATATTAGATTACTTTACTAATCTTCCTAGTGTTGTAGATCCTAATCCAATAGTTGGATTAAACACAATGATCTATTACGCGCAGTTTGGTTATACTTTAAATGATATCATAGGTAAAGGTGGTGATTTAGGAGTTCATGCTGGTGCAAGAGCTGCTGCTGATGCTAACATGTTAGTCCCTGGTTCTGCTGCTTGGAATACTGCTTATGAAAGAGCGGTAAATAACGGTATAGATGTATTTGCTGGTGGTGCTGGTATTTTAGATACTTCACAGTCAAATAGTTTTGAAGCTGATTATAACCTACAAGATTTAGTAGAAGGTGTTGATATTATTGTTGGAGCTTCATACAGAGATTATATTTTAAGATCTAATGGAACTCTATTTACTGATTATACTGACCCAATTGAATTTACTGATATGGGACTTTATGCTCAAGCGCAAAAAGATATCATGGGAGGAGCTGTAAAATTAACAGGTTCTATGAGATACGATAAAAGTGAGTTTTTTGAAGGCACTGTAACACCAAGAATAGGTGCGCTAATTTTCCTTTCAGAAAATCAAAACCTTAGAGTTTCTTACCAAACAGGTTTCCAAAATCCAGCTGCCCAAGACCAGTACATAGGTTTAGACATAGGTCAAGCTGTATTAATGGGATCGTCTCCTGATAATGTTGATAGATTTAACATGAGATTAAGAGGTGCATCTGGTAATTCATTTAATGTAACAGGAAATCAAGTAAAAATGAATTCTTATACTGTAGCTTCAGTTCAAGCTGGTGCTCCAGTTGCTGCGGGTGATTTAGGAAATGTTGGTCCTCAAAATGTTAAATCATTTGATTTAGGATATAGAATTAACGGAAAGAAAACAGCTTTAGATATAAATGCTTACTATACTAAGTGGGATAATTTTATTTCTGCTGTTAATGTTATTACTCCACTTTACGGAAGCGCATCTAATATGATGGGTCTTTACGCATTATCTCAAGGAGATTTTAAAGTGTTTAGTTATGATGCTAATACTGATGAAATTGTTAATACATATGGAGTTAGTGCAGGATTTGAAACTAATATTTTAAATACTTTTGATTTAAGTGGTACTTATTCGTACAATAAAATGCAATTTGACAATCCTAATTCAGATTATGAATCTGGTTTTAACACACCTGAAAACAGAGTAGTGTTAACTCTTGGTTCAGCTAAATTAGCTGAGAATTTTTCTTTCAATGTTACTGCTAAATACCATGACAATTTTATGTGGGAACAGTCAGGTTTTCAAGATGCAATGATTCCTGCTAGAACAACGTTTGATGCTTCAATGAATTTTGAATTACCTAGCATGAACTCAAGAGTTAAAGTGGGTGGAACTAATTTAGGTGGAGAAGAATATTTCATGATGGCTGGTTCTGGTGCAATTGGAAGTCAATTCTATGTAGGATTTACAATAAATCCATAACAGATAATATAATGTTAATAAAAAGGCGGCTTAGGTCGCCTTTTTTTATATAAAAAATTATAGAATTTAACTCATAAAATTTTATATTTGCCTCATTCAAAATTTAAATATTAAATAATGTCAAATTCTATAGGTAAAGTTTCTCAAATTATGGGGCCTGTTGTTGATGTAACTTTTGATACATCTTCAAATAATCTTCCTAAAATCTACGATTCTCTTGAAATAAAAAAACAAGACGGATCTATTCTAGTTCTTGAAGTTCAGTCTCACGTTGGTGAGGATATTGTTAGAACAATTTCAATGGATTCAACAGATGGATTAAAAAGAGGTGCTGAAGTTTTAGCTACAGGAAATCCAATTCAAATGCCAATTGGTGATGACGTTTACGGAAGATTATTTAATGTAATTGGAGATTCTATTGATGGATTAGGAGATTTACCGAAAACTGGTAAAGACGGTCTTTCTATTCACAGAGAAGCTCCTGATTTTGATCAATTATCAACGTCAACAGAAGTTTTATTTACTGGAATTAAAGTAATTGATTTAATTGAGCCTTATGCTAAAGGTGGTAAAATTGGATTATTTGGTGGAGCCGGTGTTGGTAAAACGGTTTTGATTCAAGAACTTATTAATAACATCGCAAAAGGTCACGGTGGATTATCTGTATTTGCTGGTGTTGGAGAAAGAACAAGAGAAGGAAATGATCTTCTTAGGGAAATGCTTGAATCAGGAATTATAAAATACGGTGAAGAGTTTGATAAGTCCATGGAAGAAGGAGGATGGGACTTAAGTAAAGTTGATAAAAAAGCAATGAAAGATTCAAAAGCAACATTTGTTTTTGGTCAAATGAACGAACCACCTGGTGCACGTGCTAGAGTTGCCTTGTCAGGTCTAACAATGGCAGAATATTTTAGAGATGGTGCTGGTGATGGTCAAGGTAAAGATGTTTTGTTCTTTGTAGACAATATATTTAGATTTACTCAAGCTGGTTCAGAGGTATCTGCATTACTTGGTAGAATGCCATCGGCTGTAGGTTATCAACCTACACTAGCTACAGAAATGGGTGCAATGCAAGAAAGAATTACTTCAACTAAAAACGGTTCTATTACTTCTGTTCAGGCTGTATACGTTCCTGCAGATGATTTAACGGATCCTGCTCCTGCAACTACTTTTGCTCACTTAGATGCAACTACAGTACTTTCAAGAAAAATTGCTGAACTTGGAATCTATCCTGCAGTTGATCCTTTAGATTCAACATCTAGAATTTTAGCTCCAGATATTATTGGAGATGATCACTACAATTGTGCTCAAAGGGTAAAAGAGTTATTACAAAAATACAAAGAGCTTCAAGATATTATCGCAATTCTAGGTATGGAAGAATTATCTGAAGAAGATAAACTTTCTGTATATAGAGCTAGAAAAGTACAAAGGTTTTTATCTCAACCTTTCCACGTTGCTGAACAGTTTACAGGTATTCCTGGTGTTTTAGTTGATATTAAAGACACAATTAAAGGATTTAATATGATTATGGATGGTGAATTAGATCATCTTCCAGAAGCTGCTTTTAACCTTAAAGGAACGATTGAAGAAGCTATTGAAGCTGGAGAAAAAATGTTAGCTGAAGCTTAAAATTATGCAATTAGAAATAGTAAGTCCTGAAAGTACTTTGCTTACCGCTAATGTGGATACTGTAATAGTTCCTGGAACTGACGGGTCTTTTCAAATGTTAGATAATCACGCACCAATAGTTTCAACATTAATTTCAGGTAAAATAAAAATATTAGGAGAAATTGAAAACTCTGATAAATTATCGGATTTGTTTTCTGTTGTTAGTCCTAAAGAGATTCATCTTACAGTGAGTTCAGGAGTTGTTGAGATGAAAGAAAATAAAGTCATTATATTAACTGACTAGTTTCTGTTTTTTTTCTTAATCTTTTTATATGAAAAAAGTTTTTGCTCTTTTAATATTGTTGTTAAGCAACCTATCTGTTTCCCAAGACCAAACTACAGATTTAGATGAAGTAGTAGTATTATCTACAAAGATAGATTTGCCTTTTTCTAAAAATTTTAGAACAGTTAAAATTATTAGCTCTAATGATATTAAAAATAGTCCTGCAACTAACATTTCTGATTTATTACAAGAAATTACAGGAATCGATGTTAGAAGAAGAGGAGTTGGAGGAGTTCAAGGCGATTTATATATAAGAGGAGGTGGATTTGATCAGACTTTGCTTTTAGTTGATGGAATGAAAATGGATGATGCCCAGACAGGACATCACACCTTAAATATGATCCTTCCTCTTTACTTAATTGAAAGAGTAGAAATTATTAAAGGGCCCGCTGCAAGAATTTTTGGTCAAAACGCTTTTAATGGTGCAATTAATATAGTTACCAAAGATTTTGTTGGGAAGAAAAATTCCATTGAGCTGAATCTAAATGAACTTTCTTACGGTTCCTTTGAACAAAAAAACATTTCATTATCAACTAAGATTACAACAGAAAACATAAAATCTCTTATTAGTTATTCAGGAAATAGATCGGATGGATATAGACACAATACTGATTTTAAAAGAAATAATTACTTTATAAAAACTTCTTTTAGTACTGATAATTCTCCAGTTGATGTAATTGCCTCTTTTAATGAAAACAAGTTTGGTGCTAATGGATTTTATGCTAGTCCTAGTGCAACAGAACAGTATGAAGAAACTCAAGCAAGTCTTCTAGGTTTAACAACAACAATAAACTCCGAAAAACTTTCGATCACACCAAGATTATATTGGAGACGTGGTCAAGACGAGTACATTTACATAAGAGACAATCCCTCTGTTTACAGAAACCTGCATAAAACCAATAAAGTTTCTGCTGAACTAAGTGGTTCTTATTTTTCAAAGTCAGGTGTTACTGGATTTGGTATTGATTTATCTACAGTAAACATTTCAAGTAATAATTTAGGTGAACACGACAGAACTACAATTAATCTTTTTGCTGATCATACCTTTAAGTTATTAGATGAAAAACTATTTGTATCACCTGGAATCGCCCTTAGTTATTTTTCAGATATGTCTTTTCACTCTTTTCCTGGAATGGACCTAGGTTATAATATTAGTTCAAATTTTAAACTTTATAGTAATATTGGAAAGACGTATAGAATACCAACATATACAGATTTATATTACAGTGACAGAACAACGGTTGGTAATGAAAATTTAAATCCTGAATCTGCAACTTCAACTGAACTGGGTTTAAAATACAACTCTTCCAATTTTAAATTCTCTGCTGCATTGTTTAATAGAAATGCAAAAAACATAATAGATTATGTAAAGAAAAATGAGGATGATTTGTGGAGAGCAGAAAACATAGGTTCGTTAACGACTAAAGGATACGAATTAGATATATCATATAGTTTTAAAAGCTCTTATAACATGTCAAATGTTAATTCAATTAGTGTTGGTTATACTAATATTAAAGATGACAACTATGTTAGTGATATTAATTTTTCTAGGTATTCGCTTAATTCACTAAAGCACCATTTTACATCAAAACTTAATCTCAATTATTTAAAGAACGTTAATCATTCAATTGTATATAAATATGCTGAAAGATCAGACAAGTCTAATTATTCTGTTTTGGATTCAAAAATTATGTATAAAAAAGGATTATATATTTATATAAATAATATTCTGGATGAGGTTTATTCGGAAACTAATCTAGTCCCAATGCCAGGAACAAGTTTTTTAGTTGGCTTTAATTTTGGAATAGACTAATTCACCAGACAAATAAGTCTTTAGTACTTCTGTATGAGGAGTTAAATTTAGTTCAACTTCCATGATATCTCTATCAATTATTATAAAGTCAGCAAATTTATTTTTTTCAATACTGCCTTTTTCCTTTTCTTCGAAATTTAGATAGGCTGCCCAAATAGTCATTCCTTTTAGAGTTTCTTTTCTCGATAACGCATTTGAAAACTCAAAACCACCCTGAGGATAATTGTCTAAATCTTTTCTTGCTGTAGCCGCATAAAAGGTATGGAACGGATTAACCTTTTCAACCGGAAAATCTGTTCCAAGTCCAATAACTTTTGATCTTTCTAGTAAATCTTTATAAGCGTATGCGCCTTTTATTCGTTTTGGTCCAACCCTGTCTTCAGCCCAATACATATCACTTGTGGCGTGAGTAGGTTGAACAGAGGGTAATATTTTCTCGTTGTAACCGTCTAAATCATTTTGATCTATAATTTGGGAATGTTCTATTCGCCATCTAGGATCTGTTTTATTTTCAAGAACTTTTGAATAAGCTTTAATTAAAATATTAACTGTAGAATCTCCAATTGCATGAGTGTTCATTTGAAAGTTAGCTTCCGATAACTTTTTAGCTAAAATTTTAATGCTTTCAACATCGGTTACAAGTTTTCCGTAATTATGTATGTCGTCAGAGTACGGTTCTTTAAGAGTTGCCCCTCTTGAACCTAACGCTCCATCTCCGTAAACTTTAACCGATCTTACGTTTAATGAATTGGTTTTGATTGGTCCATTTTCTATAAAATAATTGACATCATTTTCTAAATTACTTATCATGGCATACACTCTCATTTTTAAGCTCTTTCTTTTTTGTAAACTATCAATAAGTAGAATAACATCTTTAGAAAGACCAGCGTCATCAACAGTTGTTAAGCCGTGTTTAAAGCAAATTTCTTGGGCACTTAAAAGGGCATTTATTTTATCATCTAAAGAAACTTCTCCAAAAGCCTTATCAATTAATGACATAGGACCATCGATTAAAACACCAGTAAGTTTTCCTTTTTTTAAGAGTACTGTTCCATTATTTGATTTTGTATTAATATCAATTCCTGCTATATCTAAAGCTTTTTGATTTACTAAATAAGCATGACCATCAATTCTTTCTAAAACAACTGGAATTTCAGGATAAAGTAAATCCAATTTCGTTTTATTAGGAAACTCTTTTACTTCCCAGTCGTTTTGATCCCAGCCTCTTCCTCTAATTATGTTTTTGCTGTCTGTTTTTGAAATTTTTTCTAATATTTCATTAAATGAATTAGTTCCGGTTAANTCAATTACACTTTGATTTAAGCCGAGTCCATAAAAGTGACAATGNGCATCAATTAAACCAGGTAAAACAGTTGATCCATTAAGATCTATTTTTTCTTCTGTTTTGTATTTNGAAAGAATTTCATNATTACCAACATCAATAAATTTTCCATCTTTTACAGCAAATGCACTTACGGTATCGAAATCATCATTTACTGTGTATATATTTCCGTTAAAAACAATGTAGTCAACGGATTTTTTACAACTTTGTAGCACGAGAGTAACTGTTA
>JGI20160J14292_10003440_pt1 | contig 12080 bp, 9 predicted proteins | sample COG_10_FD_14292 | JGI IMG/M metagenome (IMG submission 14292) | reverse complement strand
ATACAAAAGACTGTTTTGAAAAAATAAATAGGGGGGTTTTTTCTTTTAATCAAGGATTAGACAGAGCCATATTTAAACCAGCTGCAAAAGGATACTCATACCTTCCAAATACAATTCAAAAAGGGGTAAGAAACGTGACGTCTAATGTTTCGCACACTGTAACTATTCCAAATCATTTTTTGCAAGGAAATTTTAAAAATTTTTACAATGATAGTGGAAGGTTTTTAATAAATACAACGCTTGGAATTTTGGGGATATTTGACCCAGCTGAAAAATTAGGATTTAAAAAACTTGACCCAGAAGACTATGGGCAAACTTTGGGCTTCTGGGGTGTGGGGAATGGTTGTTATCTAATGCTTCCTGTATTTGGTCCAACTACAACTAGAGATGCTGTAGGAAAAGTTGCCAATGCTTTATTTGACCCTTTTTACTTAACAACAGTTGGTGACCAAACAGTTTTAGACAATAATTTTGGAGATAGCACTTATTACGTAGAAAGAGGATTTGATAACGTTGACTTTAGAGCAAGAAATTTAAAAAATTTTGATACCTTAGAAAAAAATTCTGTAGATTTATACTCTACTGTTAGAAGTTTATACTTACAAAAAAGAGAAAATCTTATTTCCAATTCATCCGGATCAGAAGATGAGTGGAAAAATTTTAAATAAAAAACTAATTTAAATACATGATAAAAAAAATAGTACTATCATTAGCTTTGATTGTATTTTTCTCGAATAGCAGTCTTGCTTTTGAAAAAAATGCTGAGAATTTTATTTTAGAAACAACTCAGAATGCAAAAAAAATCATTCTTGATAAGGCTATTAGTGATAAAGATAAAAGGAAACAGTTAGAAAAATTAGCCCTCAATACGGTTGATGTAGCAGGTTTGGCAAAATACACTCTTGGTCAGGAAAGAAAAAACCTTTCTGATAAACAAATTTCTGAATTTGTCTCTACTTTTAAAGTTTTTTTTTCTAAAAACTTATCCAATAAACTAAAGGACTACTCAGACCAAGAAGTAAAAATAACCGGTTCTAAAAAAATTAGTGATAACTATGTTCTGGTTAATTCTAAAATTGTATCATTAAAAGATAAGCAAGAAATTGCGGTTGATTGGAGAGTTTTTTTAGTGGATGGTAATTTAATCATACGAGATTTAGTTGTGGAAGGATTGAGCCTGGCCAGAACCCAAAGAGAAGAGTTTGCTTCCATCATTGCTAATAAAAAGTTTGAAGGACTGATTCAAAGTCTAAATGAATATATTACCAATAACTAAGGCTTATTTTTTTTATATCCTTTTTGCAAAATAAATAGACCCATAATCAAAAATACTAATGAGATTGCCATGCTTGGGTAAAATGCTTCTTTTAAAAAAAGATAGCTAAAAAAAACACCAAAAATTGGTAGCAGCAATGAAACTTGGGACATAAATACTAATCCATTGTTTATAATTAGTTTTGCTCTTATGTAAAAAGCAATCGCAGTCGAAACAATTCCCAGATAAATTAGGCTATAAAAACTTTCTATATGAAATGTCATTCCAATTAGATTGGGGTTAAAATAAAAAGTAAGTGGAGCTAATAATAAAGTTGCCCATATCATGGAAAAACAGGTTATGGTTTCATTGTTATATCTAGTAGTAATTTTTTTTATTATCAAACCTCCAATAATATAAAAAAATGATGCACCCATCACAAACAAAACAGAAATTAAATTAGTATTTTCAGTAATATAGATTTGGTCATAAACTAAAATTGAAACACTCAAAAAACCAATGCAAGTTCCTATAAATTTAAATCTATTAAACTTATCATCCGTGAGAAAATGGGACAGAATGATCGCGTAAAAAGGTCCAGCCGACATAAGTAATGCAGCCAATCCACTGCTCATTTTATCAATACCAATTGCGATAAACACAAAAGGAATAGCGTAATTTATTAGCCCAATTAACAAGAACCAATAAAAATCCCTGGAATAAAAATCTTTTAATTTTACTGAGCTTAAAAAAAAAACTGATATAGCAACTGAAAATATACTTGCGAAAAATAGTCTTCCGGAAGCTAAGGTAAAAATATCAAAACTTCTTAGTACAATTTTGTAGTTAAAAAAAGCTGACCCCCATATGGCGGCAAGAATAAAAAGTAATAGATAGCTTTGAAAATTAGGTTTTTTCATGAATTTTGGTGGGCCCGCAGGGATTTGAACCCCGGACAACCCCGTTATGAGCGGGGGGCTCTAACCAACTGAGCTACAGGCCCTTAAATTTTTTATACCACCTCTTAAAAAAAAGAAAAACAGATTAATTGTCTAAAAAACTTTTTAACTGTCTTGATCTACTTGGATGCTTAAGTTTTCTAAGAGCTTTGGCTTCAATTTGTCTAATTCGCTCTCGGGTAACAGAGAACTGCTGCCCAACTTCTTCCAAAGTGTGGTCAGTATTCATTCCAATACCAAATCTCATTCTCAATACCCTCTCTTCTCTTGGTGTAAGAGATGCCAAAACTTTTGTGGTTGAATTTTTTAACCCTGTTTGAATTGCTGCATCCACAGGAATTAAAGCATTAGTATCCTCAATAAAATCTCCTAAGCTACTATCGTCTTCATCTCCCACTGGAGTTTCTAATGAAATTGGTTCTTTTGCAATTTTAAGAACTTTTCTAACTTTTTCCAAAGGCATGGCTAATTTTTTAGATAGCTCTTCAGGGGTAGGCTCTCTTCCATACTCACTCATCATTTGTCTAGAAGTTCTTACAATTTTATTAATAGTTTCTATCATGTGGACTGGAATTCTAATTGTTCTTGCCTGATCAGCAATAGATCTTGTTATTGCCTGTCTAATCCACCAAGTTGCGTAAGTTGAAAATTTATACCCTCTTCTATACTCAAATTTATCAACGGCTTTCATTAAACCAATATTTCCCTCTTGAATTAAGTCTAAAAATTGAAGCCCACGATTAGTATATTTTTTTGCAATAGAAATCACCAATCTCAAATTGGCCTCGATCATTTCTTTCTTTGCAATTCTCGACTCTCTTTCACCTTTTTTAATTTTATTTACTAAAATTTTAAAATCTGAAATAGAAATTCCAATATTTTTACTTAACTCCGTAAGTTTTTCTCTTGATACCTTAAATAATTTTTGTTCGTTCTTAAAAAATTTAGACCAATTTTTATCTCCACTTAAAAAAGATTCAAAATTAGGATTTAGCTCGTTGCCAACATAAAATTTAATAAAATCATCTCTTGAAATTCCATATTTAAGAGCCGCACGCATTAAATCCCCATCTAGATTGATTGCTTTTTTATTTTCATTATAATTCAAAGCGACTAGATCTTCTTGAGTTACTTGATTAAATTGCAAACCAAGCATCTCTTCCATGATTTCTTTTTTAATTTTTTCGTAATTTTTCTTCTTACTGTCAGAAAATTTTTGACCGCTCAATATGCATTGCAAGCTCTCTTCTTGATAGGCTATTAATTTTCTATAATTTTTTGAAATATTTTTAAAAGTTTCTAAGATTTTTGGCTTTAGTTCAATCTCTAAAGAAGCTAATGAAATATTAAATTCGTCATCATCATCTACAATATCAGCAGTTGTGTCATTAGTTTCTTCACCTTTTTCCTTAGATTCTTTTTTCTTTAACTTTTCTTCTTTTTCTTTTTTTTCTTTAATTGATTTTTTTAATTTATCGTCATCTAAAAAATTAGTATCAAGATCAATAATATCCCTCACTAACATTTCGTTATTGATTAGTCTTTCTTCCCACTCAAATATTTTTTTAGCTGTAACTGGACTTTCTGATAAAGAGCTTACCATTACATATTTTCCAGACTCTATTCTTTTTGCAATTGCAATCTCACCCTCTCTGGATAATAACTCCACTCCACCCATTTCACGAAGATACATTCTAATAGGGTCATCGCTTCTATCTTGATTTTTTGGCTGCTTGGATGTCTCAGATTCTAATTTTTTAACTTTAAAATCAGATTTCTTTTTAACAAAACAAATTGCTTGATCGAATATATGTAAAACAGATTTTTCTAAACTTTCAACATTTGCATTTCTTTTTCCTAAAGATTTTTGCAATTCCTCATAGGTAATAAAGCCCCTGCTAAGGCCTTTTTCCATTAGTCGTTCAAATGATTTGGATATTAATTTTTCCACGTTTTTCCTTTGGGAACTTATATTTTTTTTTCAAAATTTGAAAAGATAAATCTATAAATTATTACTGTTTTTTAGCGAAATTAGCTCATCTAAAGCCTGTTCGCTCATATTGGAAGAAAATGATTTTTCCAACTCCTCTATTTTCTTATCTTTTTGAATTTTCTTTAATTGTAGCTCGTAGTCTTCAATTAAGCTTACAAAAGTATCGGCATCGACATTAGTCATAAAGGAGTTTGCATCCACAAATTTCAAAAAAGTGCCTATATTTTGAATGTTAGCACCAAGCAAAATTTCTTTGATTTTTTCATAATTGCAATTATCTCCATTGAGAGAAATATCCAGAAGAGTGGCACGGATTTTTTTAGTAAGCTCTAAGCTGAGGTCTATTTCTGATATTCTTTCTATATTTTTTTCCAACAATTTGGGAAATTTAATTAATAACTGACATAAAGAAAATTCCTTCACTTCCAGTTCCGACATCTCCAGTCTATCAATATCAAACTTGTTAGAGATCTGAAACTTATTGAGATTATTTTTATTTTTTTTAATTAAATTTTCAAAAATTTTATTTTTAAAAAATCCTTTATAGTATTTTTTGATAATCACATCTTCAATTGTATCTGCAATATCCATTAGTCTTTTTTCTAAATCTGCAAGTGAGGAGGCGCTGTAATCATGTAGTTGCTTAGTAGTATATTCAAATATAAATTCTGTAATATCTTTTTTTTTCTTAACTAAACTGTTAAAGCCATCTTTTCCAAACTTACCAACATAGTCATCTGGATCTAGACCTTGGGGCATGATCATAAATGAAACTGTGTGATTTGCTTTTGATATTTTGATAAGTTTTTCCGCTGCGCGGTAAGCAGCAGCAAAACCACTCTTATCTCCATCAAAGCAAATAATAATATTTTTAAAATTTCTCCATGCTAGGTTTATTTGGTTGTCAGTAATGGCAGTTCCCAGGGATGCACACACATTCTTGATATCGTGGTTGTATAGGCTAACTACATCCATATAACCCTCAACGATCAAAAGATAATCTGTATTTTTATTTTCACTTTTAGCATTATTAAAATTGTATAGGTTATTTCCTTTTTTAAAAAAAATAGTTTCTGGAGAATTGATATATTTTGCTGGAACTGAAGACAGTACTGTTCTTCCGCCACAACCAATAAACTCTCCAAATAAATTCTTAATAGGAAAAATAATTCTATTTTTAAATCTTGGAATTAAAATATTTTTTTGCTCGTGTAAATAAAACAACCCTGTCTCAATCAATTCCTTTTCGTGATATCCAAGTTTTAAAAAATGATTACTTGCACGATTGCCATCATCACAAAAACCTAATTGAAAATTTTCTATAGTAGCTTTTTTTAAAGATCTATTTAATAGATAATCTAAATGACTTTTATTTTCTTCTGTAAAAATATTTTTGTGACAATAATTAAAAAATAATTGAAAAATTTTTTCAGATCGTTTTACTTTTTTTTCAGTTTCCACATCTAATTTTGAAAACTTATATTCTGACATTCCTGCTTTGGAAGCCAATCTTCTAACTGCGTCACCAAAAGTAAGCTTTTCAATTTTTATTAAAAAGTCAAAAATACCTCCATGCTCACCACTACTGAAACAATGATAAAAACCTTTTTCATCGTTAACTGTAAAGGAAGGTGTTTTTTCATTGGTGAACGGAGACAATCCTACAAATTCCTTGCCTCTCTTCGTAAGCTTAACTATAGACCCAACAACATCTGATACTTTTAGTCTTTGTGTAATTTCTTCAAGATATGATTTTGGATACTTCATTATCCTTGTAACTGTTCTTTTAAAATCTTTCCTGCTTTTGCAAAGTCCATTTTTCCTAAATACTTACTTTTTAAAACCGTCATTACTTTTCCCATGTCTTTGATGCTTTGCGCAGAAGAATCTGAAATAGCTTGATTGCAAGCTTTTGTAACCTCATCATCGCTCATCTGTTCTGGTAAAAATTCTTTTATAATTGCAATTTCTGACTTTTCTTTTTCTATCAAATCTTGTCTTCCACCTTTTTCATACATTTCAATGGACTCTTTCCTTTGTTTCATCATTTTGTTCAAAATATTTGTGATGTCAGTATCTAAGATTTCTTTTTGATCTCCTGTTCTCAGCTCAATTTCTTTATCTTTTTTTTGAGACACTATGGATCTAAGGGTTAAAACTCGGTCGGAGTTTTTTGACTTGATTGCTTCGTTCAAAGATAGGTTTATTTTTTTAAATATTTCTGACATTGGAATTTTTATACACTATTCTACTTTAGTTGCTTGACGAGTTTAAGTCTTTTTCATATGTTCCGCCAAAGTTTTTTTTACACAAATGATTCTTTAACCTATGAGTTGTATTTTTGTTAAATAAAGAAATAACCACAGAATCTGAATATTTATATAATCAACAATCCACAGGTATTTTAGTTTTAGAAGACGGAACCACTTTTAGAGGTTTTGGACTGGGGGCAGAATCGCATGCTGTTGGTGAAGTTTGTTTTAATACATCAATGACTGGTTACCAAGAAATTATCACAGACCCTTCCTATTCAGATCAAATTATTAATTTTACTTTTCCCCATATTGGAAATGTTGGCACTAACTTGGAAGATATTGAATCTGACAAAATATGGTTAAAAGGAGTAGTTTTTGGAAAAGAAATTACAGATCCATCTAACTACCGATCTTTAGAAAATTTGAATGTTTGGCTTAAAAAAAATAACACTGTTGGAATTTCAGGAATAGACACAAGGGCACTAACTAACTTAATTAGAAAAAAAGGCTCCATGAAAGGGACTATTGTGCATGACAAATCCAATTCCAATAAGAAAGATTTTTATTTAGAGCAGTGCAAACAGTGGGGAGGGTTGAAGGGTTTGGACTTAACATTAAAGGTTTGTTGCAAAAAACCCTACCAATGGGAGGATACGGCTCTTTGGGATAAACAAACCGGGTACAACAAAAATAACAAGCACTTAGTTCATGTTGTGGCAATTGATTATGGGGTTAAAAAAAATATTTTAAGAAATTTTTCTAATCTAGACTGCAAAATAACCGTTGTTCCTGCTGATAGTTCTTTTGAGTTAATTGAAAAATTAAATCCTGATGGTATTTTTTTATCAAATGGTCCAGGAGACCCAGCTGCAACATCTATATTTGCTAAAAATTGTATCCAAAAAATACTAGAGAAACAAATTCCTATTTTTGGGATTTGTTTGGGGCATCAATTGCTTGGTCACGCACTAGGTTGCACAACTAAAAAGATGCACCAAGGTCACAGGGGCGCAAATCATCCTGTTAAAAACTTACTTACTGAAAAAGTAGAAATCACCTCACAAAATCATGGTTTTGAAATTGACCGATCAACTTTGCCTAAAGACATAGATATAACTCATGTATCTTTATTTGATGGTAGTATTGAAGGGATTTCTTGCAACGATAAATCTGCTTTCTCTGTGCAATATCATCCAGAAGCAAGTCCAGGACCTCATGATAGTAATTACTTATTCAAACAATTTATAAAAGTTATAAAATATAATGCCAAAAAGAAATGACCTTAAAACCATATTAATTATTGGAGCCGGACCGATTGTTATTGGGCAGGCTTGTGAATTTGACTACTCTGGAACTCAGGCATGTAAAGCACTGAAAGAGGAGGGCTATAAAGTTATTTTAATTAATTCTAATCCAGCAACTATTATGACCGATCCAAATGTTGCTGATAAAACTTATATAGAACCAATTACAACTGAAATTTTAGAAGAAATTATTAGAATAGAAAAGCCAGATGCAATCCTACCAACTATGGGAGGCCAGACAGGTTTAAATGCAGCAATGTTACTGCACAAAAAAGGCATACTGAAAAAATACAATATTGAGCTTATTGGAGCCAATGCAGAAGCGATTGACAAAGCTTCAAAAAACACATGAATGAAATAGGTTTGGAATCTGCAAGATCAGCAATTTGTACTTCTTTTGACCAAGCTAAAAAAATTTTAGAAGAAATAAATCTTCCTGTAATTATTAGACCTTCTTTTACCTTGGGTGGAACTGGTGGAGGAGTTGCAAATACAGAAGAAGAATACTTAAAAATATTAAAAAATGGACTCTCCTTATCTCCAACTCATGAAGTTCTTGTAGAAGAGTCTTTGGTAGGATGGAAAGAGTTTGAAATGGAAGTCGTTCGAGACAAAAAAGATAATTGCATCATTATTTGCAGCATTGAAAATGTAGATCCTATGGGTATTCACACTGGTGACTCTATGACAGTTGCTCCTGCCTTAACTTTAACTGACAAAGAATATCAAGTAATGAGAAATGCATCTATTAGTTGTTTGAGAAAAATAGGAGTCGAAACAGGAGGTTCGAATGTTCAATTTGCAATTAATCCTAAAGATGGAAGAATGATTGTAATCGAAATGAATCCAAGGGTATCTCGATCTTCTGCGCTTGCTTCTAAGGCCACTGGTTTTCCAATAGCAAAAGTAGCTGCAAAGTTAGCTATTGGCTATACTCTTGATGAAATCACAAATGACATCACCGGAAACACTCCAGCATCATTTGAGCCAACCATTGATTATGTTGTAACTAAAATACCCAGATTTGCATTTGAAAAATTCCAAAAATCAAAAGCAGAGCTTGGCACTGCTATGAAATCCGTTGGTGAAACAATGGCCATTGGAAGAAATTTTAAAGAATCTTTGCAAAAAGCACTGGTCTCCTTAGAGGTGGGGTTAGATGGTTTAGATTCTATTTCTATCAATAAAGAGGATTTGAAAAAAAAGCTTGCTGAAAACATTCCTCAAAAAATACTTTATGTGGCAGAGGCTTTTAGAATGAGCTTTTCAGCAGAAGAAATACACGCAATAACTAAAATTGACCCTTGGTTTTTAAAGCAAGTTAAGGAAATTGTTGATATTGAAAAAGAGATAAAAAAATCTGATGCTCTAGAAAACAAAGGTTTTTTTAAATTTATTAAATCCTCTGGCTTTAGCGATAAGCAGATATCTATATTAACCAATAAGCCCCTATCTGAAATTATTATAAAAAGAAATAAGTTAGGAATTGTTCCTGTTTATAAAAAAGTTGATACATGTGCTGCTGAGTTTGATTCTCAAACTCCCTATATGTATTCAACATACGATACCGGCATTGATGACTCAAATGATTGTGAATCTAATCCCACTGAAAAAGAAAAAGTAGTAATTATTGGTGGTGGTCCTAACAGAATAGGGCAAGGAATTGAGTTTGATTACTGCTGTTGTCAGGCAAGTTATGCATTAAGTGAATTGGACTACGAAACAATTATGATTAATTGCAATCCAGAAACGGTATCTACTGATTATGATACTAGCGATAGGCTTTATTTTGAGCCACTGATTGAAGAATTTGTTTTGGAAATTTTAAAGAAGGAAAGCTCAAAAGGAAAATTAAAAGGAGTGATTGTTCAGTTTGGCGGTCAGACTCCTTTGAAATTGGCAAAAGCCATTCACGATAATGGCTATCCAATTTTAGGAACCCCCTTAGATTCTATTGATCTCACTGAAGATAGAGAAAGATTTAGTAATTTAATAAACCAACTTGGCTTGAAACAAGCTGAGAATGGCTTGGCTAGATCTAAAGAGGAAGCTTTTGAAATTGCAAAAAAAATTAAGTACCCTCTCGTAATTAGACCTTCATACGTTCTAGGTGGAAGAGCTATGGAAATTATTCATGATGATGAGCAGCTAATAAGGTATATTCAAGAAGCTGTAAAAGTTTCGGGAAACAATCCTGTTCTACTAGACCGTTTTCTAAATGACGCAATTGAAGTGGATGTGGATGCTATTTGTGATGGGGAGAATGTTTTTGTTTCCGGGGTTATGGAACATATAGAGGAAGCGGGTATTCACTCTGGCGATTCTGCTTGCTGCATACCACCCTACTCTCTCTCTGAAGAAATAATTAATGAAGTAAAAAAACAAACAAAAAAATTAGCTACCAGCATTGGAGTTGTGGGATTAATCAATATACAATTTGCTATACAGGGTAAAAATATTTATGTTTTAGAAGTAAATCCAAGAGCAAGCAGAACTGTTCCCTTTGTTTCTAAAGCCTCCAATATTTCTGTAGCAAAAATAGCAACCAAAGTAATGTCTGGCTTGCTACTTAAGGATTTAAATGTACCAAACAAAAAATTAAAAACTTTTTCTGTGAAAGAAGCAGTATTTCCTTTTAACAAATTTCCAGAAGTGGATACCATTTTAGGTCCTGAAATGAAATCTACAGGAGAATCTATGGGAATAGATACAGACTTTGGCATGGCTTACGCTAAAAGCCAGATCTCTGCAGGTAATACACTCCCAAAAGAAGGAACGGTGTTTATATCTGTAAATGACAAAGACAAACCTCATATTAAAAATTTTGTAAAAAAATTACTAGATCTTGGATTTAGCCTGCTCGCAACTAATAGTACTGCCGAGATTTTAAATTCTGAAAACATCACTTGTAAAAAAATTAACAAAGCCACTCAAGGTTCTCCTCACGTAGTGGAATATTTGGATGATAAAAAAATATCAATTGTGATCAATACAACTTCCGGGAAAAAATCCATAGAGGATTCAAAGTCTTTGAGAAGATCCGCACTGAATAATGGAATTCCTTACTTCACCACACTAGCAGGAGCGATTGCTTGTACTGAGGCGATTATATCAATGAAAAATAAAAAAATGGGAGTTATGCCCATTCAGGATTTGTAGGCCTACAAAACGGGCCAATCAGTTTTAAAAGTAACATAATTTATTTGTATACATCTTCTGTCTTTTTGAATCGCTTTTTTTTCCATGCCATGCCAACTATTTTTGTCACTGCTAAAAAAATAACCATAGTTATTTTTGTAAGGAACCGTTTTAACCAATTCTAATTTGGAATTATAAAAGTCTGTTCCAAGATCTTCTGACTCTCCAAAACGATTTACAAAAAGGAGGCAAGAAAGCAATTTTTCCTTGATATCACAATGAGGTTTTAGCCAAAAACCTTTTCGATCACAAATTACCTCTAGCCTTACATAGGATTTTGACAAATCCTTGCCAATTAAAGAACCGATATGCTCATGTGTTTTTTTGGATTGCAACTCCTGAACTAGACTGAACAACTCTGGAAATTCTTGGGTATTATGTTTTTCTAAAAAACATCTAAATTTTAATGCCTTTCCACCATCAGAAATTCCTTCCCTGAAATTTCCATCTCCTCCATCTATAGCTCTGGTTCCATCATAGTTAATTTCATATCTAGCAGGATCATCTATTTGAGTATTGTAAATTTCATCAATCATCTTTTCTGTAAGAGGGTTGTTAAATTCCCAGTGAACAAAAGGATCGCTCAATTTGCTTGATTGATTTTTAACAGAATTTAAAAAGCTCATGACAATGTAATTTTATTTTTTAATAATTCGGCAATTCTTTTAGTCTCATAAAGCTTATCATAAGTCCAGCTATCTTCATTTGTTTCTAAATCTTTAATTATGTTAAGTTTTTTAAATAATTCTAAAAAACTATCAAAACGATGATCATTCTTATACGATTTTAACTTAGCTAAATAAATTGGCACTCCTGTAGTGGCTGCCTCGGATAGCATGGAAATAGAATCAGAAGTGACGATAATTTTTTTAGCCTGGGCAAGAGCTTCAATATAGTTTTTTCTAGAAAGTGAAGAATCTACAATAACTTTTGAATTATCTTTATACCTATCTCGTAAAAAACTTACTATTGATTCTGGTGTTCTTCTTGAGGAAATAATTTTAATTTCTTCAACCCTATTAAGAAAAAGCAATTCTATTTTATGAAACAATCGCTTTAATTCCTCTAATGAAAAAGAATAATACTTATTCGGACCACCAAGAATTACAGTTAAAA
>JGI20160J14292_10003436_pt1 | contig 12088 bp, 13 predicted proteins | sample COG_10_FD_14292 | JGI IMG/M metagenome (IMG submission 14292) | reverse complement strand
TCTACAAAGCGAAAATATTTCCACAAGTCCCGAATGAACGTGTTTATGCTCGTATAATTTTGTAAATAAAATATTTCTCATACATTTATACTTTTTTATCACGCGGCAGATTACGCCCCCATCTACCCCTATTAAATATTTTACCACGATAAAGTATTTAATAATTCTCTCCACATTTTTTTTTAAAACTATATTTAAATATATTAATCACGCACCCAACACGCTCCCTTTTGGCTTCATACTCTATTTTATTATTCCCTTTCATATACCCTTTCATCTAGCTTTGTCATTCTCACGCACCCAACACTCCTCCATCTTCCCAAGGTCTCCCCCCTAATAGAAACTGGATTACCGGTAGCTTAATGGATTATCGGGTACAATCTCACCACCATCTATGTAAATGTTAAACCATTTAAATATAATTTTTACATAAATGGATTAGAGATAAGTCTACTTGTTTAATTATAATGAATATCCTTACTTCAAATCAAAATACTACTACTAATTTTGCTGTTACAATTGAAGGAATTGATGCTAAATATAAAAAAGAAAAACGTGATTTAAAAGTTATTATCGCTGAAATTGCTACAACTCAAGCTCAACAAATATTGGCTGATGATAATGATGATAGTATGGGAAATCCTGAAGAATTATGTCAAAAACTCGCTGAATTAAGATTACGATATAATTCTATCGTCGTTAAACAAAAACAAGAAATGGAATCTATTATGAAAAATTATTGTTCTGAAATTTTTGAAAATATGAAAGAATCCGGCTCTTATGAAAAAATTGTCATTGAATTGGCTAACGCATGACTATTTAATCGCAAAATTTATTCTACTCAAAAATTTTCAGATTTTAATAAAAAATTTAATGAAAAATTTAATGAAAAATTTAATGAAAAATTTAATGAAAAAGAAAAAATAAATTGTACTTCTCCGAAACCCATCACCTGGTCTACGTCATGGGCTGGTAATTTTGTTGAAATTACATAATAATTCTCTCCACATTTTTTTTTAAAACTATATTTATCTTCTTCGCTTACATTTTCGCTTTCGTTTTTCCCTCCCTTCACAACTAGCTCTCCCCCTATTCAAACACTATTATCTCGCAATATATCTTTCCCTTCTTCTCTCCTACTATTTTCCTCTCCCTTTTCGCCTCTTTAACCTTTTCTTCTTCTTTGTTCTGTTGGGGGACACGTCCCCCATACCCCCGTAAAATTTATATTATCTATAATATTATATAAGATGACAAAAATACACCCACTATGGTTATTATGTATATTAGTAAGGATTTTCATAATTATTATTATTAGAAACTTCAATAAGAAGTATTACAATTATTTAGCAGGGATATTATTTTTGATGGGTTCGGGTTTTATTTTCAAAGGTTTTTCCGGTTCAAATATGGAAAAACAAGTAGCAAAAGTGTTCTGGCATGAAACGCGTTATTTACACGGATTATTATATGTACTTTCTGCGTACTTTGTTTTTATTAAAAATATTAAAATGGCGTCATTAGTTTTATTATTAGATATCATTTTTTCGCTCATGTATCGTTTCAATTTGTTTTTCTAAAGTATTCTGGCATTTAAATTGATATAATATTAGTTATTTAATTAAAATAATTAATATTATAATGTATCAAATTTTTGTAAAAGATCGTTGTACAAATCGTGGAAAAATACATACTATTGATGGCTATCACTACTAATATGGTGGAATTTAAAAAAGAAGTATATAAAAAAACAAACGTTCCTTCACAAAATCAAAAATTTTTATACCAAACAAAATATTTAAAGGATAACGAGCTAATTTTAGAACAAATAAAATGTGATAAAGAAATTAATTGGGCTTGTGTTGATTTAATGTTTAGATGGCATGGTACGGGTTGTCGTTGTCAAAAATGTGACAGTATTATTCTTCTTCGCAATGGTAAGAGGGTGAATAGAATTTAATCTACTCCTGAAAAGTCTCATCTTGGATTTCTTTATTGTAATTTTATTCTCATTAATACGAGCTTGAATTGGGTCGTTGAGATTCGTTTTTACTGGCATTATTATTTTTAATATAATCAAACTATTGCTTTTTTATTCAATTTAATATTTTGTTATACTATATGAATTATATCTTGAAAGCTTTAGTTGTAGCTTTAATATGGTCTATTTTTATGATGTGTGATTCTTTTATGGGAATAAAACATTTTAGAGCAGGTATGTTTTTGAGATTATCTATATATGGATTATCCATATTAGTTATATATTTTTTCATTAAAAAAGAAATAAATAAAGAATTATCTGATCTATGGAAAAATAATAGACGTTTTTTAATTACTTATATAGTATTTCTCTTGTCTACATCGGGTATTGTTAATTATCTATACCACACATCACATAATGAAAGTAAAGGTCATTCACATATTGTTCTACCATTAACAATGATATTACCCGTAGCTTTATCTACATTGGGTACTTTGTTTATTTTAAAAGAAAAAATAAATAAAGCTAGTTTTTTTGGTATTTTTCTAATGCTAATTGGCGCGCTTATTTTAGTTAAAAATAACTCTAAATAATATTAAATTTATTTCCATTTTTATTTCTTTTTTCTTCTTCTCTTTCTATTTGAACGCTTTCGTCTCAACGTTTTCTTTAAAGTCCGCATTCTTCTTTTCTTCGCGCCCTTTTGTTTTTTAGTTTTTTTTTTTAAAGCTAAATATGGTAGTAAAATTATAGGATTAACATATGTTTTTTTGCCGGTATCGACCCTAAATTTAATTCCCATTGGACCTTTAACATCTTTTCCACTTTTATATGTAAAATTTCTCCTTCTTGTACGTTTTTTTGACGACCAATTTTTAGGATTAAAAAAATTTGTTACTGTGCTTTTTAATTTATTCATACTAATCTTATATATTACTATAATATTAATATCCATTTTCGATAATTTTATTCATTTTCAATTTTCATAACCAATAAACATAATTTAATTTGACCATATGTTATTTTATTTCCAACGATATCTCTAATTGGTCTCAATTTATCAATTCCAACTCGTTTTATTGCCGATTTGATGTTATTTTCTTTTTCAATAGTTAAACCAAAGTAGTCCATATCTATATCAACGTCATCATAATGTTCAAATATATGTAATATATGTCCATCTATTGTTTGCGCTTTAATATTTATTGAATTGTATATTTCTTTTAAACTTTTCCCATTTTTATAGAGGTTAAATATAACGTCGCGATTCTTTGGGTTTTTCGCGGATTTTTTTGATTTAGGATTCTTTGATGGAGAAGGCGTCTTACAACTATTTGATTTTTTTGTTAAATCCACATATTTTTCAAGAAAATCAGCACATTGTTCTGTCATTATAAATTTATTTGAAATACCGTCAACATTCCACAATTCATTTAAAGTCCTTGGTTTTTTTCTTTCGATATTCATTAGTACCATATCATTGATAAATTCGGGTGGTAAAATATTGTATTTTTTTGCTGTGGTATTTCTTAATTCCATAATTTTACTGAGATGAATATTCTCTCTAATTTTACTACTCGCGTATGTTTTACGAATATCTTTTTTGTTTATTCTTGCTTTAAGTGGTAATATTTCACGTACTTTCTTTTTACCAACCGATACAATAAACCCATAGCCGATTTTTTTCGAGCATAAGACTTGTTTTCGGATAAGTATCTGAATAATATCTTTTATGTAGATATCTGTGACCTTTGGACCGCTTCTATATTTTTGAATATATTTTATTGTTTTTGTCATACCAAGTGTATGTCCTGTTTGCTTGTATATATTATTTATACTTTCAACAATTCGCTTAGCATCTGCGCCAATATCAATTAATTCTATTTTATTTTTTCTTAAACAATTATCACATTTATTGCATTTTTCAATATCGTTAACATCTTCCTCAGATGCTAAATGACCTGTTTTAAAATAATAATCTATCATTTGTTGTCTACAAATATTGTTTTCTTGTAAATAACTCTGGAAAATATTCATATTTCGTGTTTTAATTTTAATCTGTTCAGCATCTTTTGATAGCGATATTAAATACGCTGTTGTTGAGAAATCACTATCTTTATAATAAATAGTGGCTTTACTATCTATACCATCTCTACCGGCGCGACCTATTTCTTGGTAATAACTTTCTATATTTGCGGGTACACCATAATTTATAACATGTCTAATGTCGGATTTATCGATACCCATACCGAATGAAATGGTGGCAACAATAACCTTTACTTCACCTGTAATAAATAGTTCGTGGCTTCTATTTTTGTCATCTTTTTTCATACCACCATGATAAAATGTGGATTTTATGCCTTTTTCTAAAAAATCATTATGTAAACTTTCGCATAATTTCCGAGTTTGAACATACACAATAGTAGGTTCATCAATAACACACTTTGAGAATTGATTTTTCGGAAGTACTTTTATAATAAGATTTGTTCGACGGGTTCCCAACGAGTATTCTTTGGGATTTGGGATATTTAAAAATGTTTTCATTTCTTTTAACACATTTGGCGTTGCTGTTGCTGTGACAGCCAATAGAGGTATTGTGGGAAATGTTGTTTTTAACAACCCTAACTTTTGATAACTAACTCTAAAATCATGGCTCCATTGTGAAACACAGTGTGCTTCATCAATTGCGAATAATCCTATATTTTCTTTAATAATTTTGAATGCCGGTATCCTTGACATAATAAATTCGGGTGTTGTATAGATTATTTTATAATTAATATATTCGCTGATGGGGACACAAGTTTCTGAATTTAGTGCTACAGCTTTAATATTTTTCAGATTTAAATGCCTACATTGGTCGTTCATTAACGAAATTAAAGGTGAAACAACGATGGTTATTTTTTTAGTAAAGGTTGCTGGATACTGATATAGAAGTGATTTTCCTCCACCAGTTGGTAAAATGGCAACGGTATCTTTATTTTTAATCAAATCGCTAATAATATCTCGTTGTTTATGTCGAAAATTATTAAAACCATATACCTGTTTTAAATGTTCCTCCATAACAATTTCGTCACTTTTAAAAATAGTTAGATAATATTAAATATTAAACATTAAATATTATCAATTTATAAAATTATGGAATGGTCATGTTATATTATTGAAAATAATGGATATACATATGTTGGTGTGTCAAATAATATTAAAAGGAGACTGAGAGCACACAATGGAGAAATAAAAGGAGGTGCTAAATACACTACGAGTAAAGGACCAGGTTGGAAACATATTTGCCTGATACATGGTTTCCCAACAAAAATAGAATCTATGCAATTTGAATGGGCTTTAAAACATATTAAGCCTAGAAATGCGGGTGGTATTGTAAATAGGATAAAAAAATTAAATATACTTTTAAACAAAACAAAATGGACAAGTAAAGCTCCGTATGCGGCTACATGCCCTTTAACATTGGAATGGATTGACGACCAATACAGACCCTCCGAATATATCATACCAAAATATGTATGTGAAGTTTTTGTAGATAAATAACATATTAAATATACAGGGAACTATTTGTAATCATAAACTTTTGTAAAATATCTGGAATTTCCTTAATCTTTTTCAACAAATCATATTTGTTTGTAATTTTACATACGTTTTCTAATTCACAAGCAATATTGCAGATTTTTAATACAGCCTTTGAAAAATTACCAATAAATATATCCCACTGTCCCATATCTTTGAGTAAATGTTGACATCGTTCACTGTCCTCGCTTTTTGCCCAATTATGTACTAATTCAACCAAGTCATACTGTATATCATAATTAAACATAAACTCGGTTTCATATTTAGTTTCGATGTCGTAATATTTATTGAATATTTTCTTGACAATTTTAATTTTATCTTTTACCTTTTCATTACAATTTATTTTACTTACAGAATAAATTTTGTTTTGCTCGGGAAGCCTCAAATCGCAAAATATACTGAATAAAGAAACAAGTTGATATACATCAAGATCGTTGAAAATATTATTATCAATCATATCAGCCATTGCTAGACAGTGAACTTCGTTAATGTTGCTCGCCATCTTTCCCTTTTCTGTCAACAAGAATGAATAATTCTCTCCAGATTCGATAAAAGCTTCTTGTTTTAAAATATCCAAATGTTTCGCTATTTCATTTGAAACATAATTATCAATATTACTAATGGTTGTTTTCATTTTTCTAGCTTCATCTAGCTTATTGAGCCACGACTTGTATCGTTTATAGTCATCCATGAAAATCTTTGACGAATGTGTAATGGTTTCCATTTCTCTCTGTATTTTCTTGCGCTTTTTTCCGCCCAAAAAGCCAACTTTATCGCTTAATTCTTTATATTTTTTTAGAGTATCTTTTGGTGTTTTAAAAAAATTAAAATTAAATTTTTTTAGTTCTTCCGTTTTTTCATGTAGTATTTTTTCAACTTGATGCTTTTCTTTTGAAATAGAATCGCTTAACATACTATTCTCCACAAATTTAACGAAATCATTATTATTATTTGAAATAAGTTTAAGTATCATGGAGAAATTTATCTTAAATTTTGAAGAAAGTAAATCGGGCTTACCGGATAAAATATTGGTAAGTTCATTTACACTTGGTCGTTGATTTTCTCTGAACAAATTATTAAGATGAATTACGTATCCCTTTGTATCTTTTCCGCGACGACCTGCTCTCCCGGCCATCTGTGTGTATTCATGAGCACGAACATTGCGNAANCCCTTCCCATCAAACTTTGTAAGAGATGAAAATATAACTGTTTTTGTAGGCATGTTAATACCAACAGCAAATGTTTCAGTTGCGAATAAAAGTTTGATATATCCTTTACCAAATAAAATCTCTACCATCTCACGAAATACAGGTGTGATACCGCTGTGGTGTACAGCTATACCCTTTTCTAGTAATTTTGTTATCCAATCATATTCTGGTAAGCAAATATACTCTCTATAGTTTGGAAGCTTCATTAAAATTTGTTTACATTCCTTTTTAATGGTACTGGGTATTGTAGATTCTTGAGGAAAAAGGGGTACTGTAATTTTTTCAGCAAAAATTTTGGTTTGTTTGCGTGAAAATATAAAACAAAGAGCCGGGAGCATATTATTTTGATTTAAATATTCAACGACTTTATTCATAACAAAAAATTGATTCACGCGAACATTTTCATTGTCAAAATATTTTTGTAACTTTAAAATTTTATTATATGTTCTTTCGCAAAATTGTTTATTTTGTTCTTTTAAAATGATGGGTTTATTATGGAATTTATTATCGTCTATTAAATGCTTTATTTCGAGAGGGAATTTTTTATAATATGAGTCAGGGTAAGATATGAAAGAATAGTGAGTCAGGGGGACGACGCGCTTATTATGAGGACATAACCAAGTTTCACGACAACTTGTTGTTTCAATCCAATGACAGAATTTATCTGGTTTATCAATTGTTGCTGAAAGTCCGATCATTTGTACGTGTTTTGGTAACATCATAATTGTTTCTTCCCATACTCTACCTCGGTGTGGGTCATTAATATAATGAATTTCATCAAAAACAACACAACCGAGTTCTGTTTGAATATCCATCTCAAAGTGAAGGGATATTTGGTCTTTAGAAATAACTTCTTCTTCAATCATTTTTTTTTGAAAAAGAGTATTATACAAAATTTCGGTTGTCATTATGATTACATCGGCTTCTGGGTTAAATTTAATATCACCTGTTAAAAGACCAAATGATATATCAGGGTATTTTTTCTGTAGGTCATGAAATTTTTCATTACTCAGAGCTTTAATAGGGGTTGTGTATACAACTTTTTTTCCCATACCAACAAAATAATCTATGGCGAATTCGGCGGGAAGAGTCTTACCACTACCAGTATGAGCTGTAATAATTACATTTTTTTTTTCAATTATACCCATAATAGCCCATTTTTGAAAATCAGATAATTCGAAATCCCATTTTGAAAAATTATTATCATAACCAGTGTCTATGAATTTATTTTTTAGAATTTTCATACTATAATAATAAATAAAATGACTTTAAATGTATTTGTCTAATATTTTTATTAGTAAATAATATCCATAATATATATACTAATATGTCTTCTAAGAACTCCAATCGAGAAGAGGATGTTGATATGTATCCATCTTTAGCGTATACATATCCATCTATGGGGGATACACAATCAAATATAGGTGCTGCTGCGTTTTCATTGTCAACTACTAGACGTTTGGGAAAAACAAATACAACAATTGAAATGTTATATCCAATGTCTCAGATGTTGCGTATTAAAGAAAAGATAAACTCAACAAAAATAATATCATTTGATGAAGCTATATTTATTTTGGGTGGAAATGGTTCTTCATCATGGATGAGAACGCCTATTAATTGCTTTAGTTACTATCCAGCACCAAAGGATCAACTTGGCACAGTGACTAAATATGAAGAAGCGTTATTAGCTAGTAGTAATGAAAGGCATATGGATTTAATAAGATTTATGGCTGCCGATAGTATTAGAATACATCACGATGACCGTGGATATGTTGAAAAAGATATGAAATTGCGATATTTAGCAGGACCAAATTCATATAGTAGAGATAAATTAAATTCTTTCATGGATTCATTGTCTGGTCATCCAAGATATAATTGGACAATGGGATGTTTTGTTTTTTCAGATCGCATTCAAACTCCTGGAAGAAATAGTATAGAACGTGGTAATAATTTTTATAATATTCCAACGCGAGATGGTACAGTATTTAGGTGGAAACCAACATATGAAAATATGGACGAAGAAAAATTAAAAGAATTAATGAACGGACAAGTTCGCCAAGTAGGTTCAATGTTAATGGATTGGACTTGGTTACCTAAAGATTTTTTATCACAAGAATCTTTATTTTTAATAGAGTTATTTAAAAGTCACTTTGACAATGCTTCGTGGTCGAGAACACTAAGCGGTCATGAAATGACAAGCGACGGGACAGCCACATCGTTTGACGAATTTTCTAATTTAAATCTATCGGATAGATTTGGTAGGATATATCAAATGGTATGTTTTTTTAATTTAAATGAATATTGGAATAGCAATGATGATTATGGTATTACAGTGAGAATTAATTATGGGTTTTTAATTTACCATATTATGTTAACAATATTGGGAGAATTTGCTGAAAGAGAAAATAATACAAATACTCTTAATTTTTGGTCTGTTAAGCAATCTGATATAAATAAACTTTTTTCATCCAATATACTTGATTTAACTTTTTTACCTGAAGAAATAACAAATCATGGTGCTAGGGTTATTTCGGATCCTAACAATATAGTAACTAATATAGACCATTACAATATAATTATGGCGAAAATTAATGATTTTTTTAATAGTAATCCACGTCGTATTCAAGTTTGTAAATTATATACAGGAACTACCAATATGAAAAGAAATTTATTACTCTGTAATATTTCACATGGGACACTTTTTACAAAAAAAATTGGACTTGATTTAATGAATCATATTAAAACAGACATTGAGGGTTTAAAAATTATGGACGATGGTAATAGAAATTTATGTTTATGCGACGAAGAGAAACAATTTGGACCCATGGGTGTAAATAATTTTCTTTTTGTAAATGTTGCTTTAAATTGTACACCCAATACTATACCAATTAAAACAGCAGAATTTACTACAAGAAAAAGTCATTTGATAAATCAAGTAGAATATGCTACTTCACAATATGGTATACTTGATGATTATATTACAAAAACAATAGTAAAAACGGAACTTAATAGAGCTATTGGTTATTTAAACCAAATGGGAATTTCTATATCCATAAGACCAGGGTCTACACAGCTTCAGAGTAGATATGGTGAAGACATTAAAAGGCAGGTTGATGCCGTAGCATCTGGTGTCGCTCTTACAAGGAGATTGAAAAAGGCTAATAAACCAACTGTTGCTGATTTTTCAACTGACCTTTATAAAACGGATACAATAGCTAAATGGATAAGTGAATGGGAAGATGAACCCGATAGAGGTGGAAAAGAAAAAAAATGGAAAAAAATTATAAGTAAATTAAAAGAAAAGGGTATGATGGGGGCTGCCAATTATTTAAAAACAAAAAACACTGGTGTATTAAGAAGTGATAAAATTGAAAACTTGAAGAAAGAATATCCATATTTAATGGCAGGTGGGAAAAAAAAGAAAACATATAGAACCAAAAAAACACGTAAAAAAAATAAAAATATAAGAAAGAAAAAAACACGACAGATAAGAAAAATAAAAAAACAAAAAATGAAAGTAAAAAAACTGCGTAGAACAAGAAAAGGACAATAAGTATTTAACCTTTTAATTATATTATGATAACCATTTAAAAAGATTCCGGCATTTATTATTATAAAATGAGTGATACGCAGAATAATGTTAATGCTACACCCGCGAGTGGTGGGTCCCGCCAGCTGGGAATTGTAAAATGGTTCAACAATAAAGCTGGATTTGGTTTTGTAACTACCTTGGGAGACGAGGGCAAAGATGTATTTGTCCACCATTCAGGTGTTTCTGTAAACAGAGAGCAGTACAAGTATCTTGTACAGGGAGAGTATGTCGAGTTTAATCTTTCTAAGAGTGAGAGTGATACACACGATTGGCAAGCTACCGATGTAACGGGTGTTCAAAGGGGGTCTCTTATGTGTGAGACTCGGTTCCTTAGTAAGCAGGAGCGAATTGATAAGTATGGCGATGTAGACGATAACCAACAGGAGCGACGCGATGTGAGGGCACGCGGTGCTGGACCTCGTGGAAGTGGTGGTCATCGCGGAGGTGGTCATCGCGGTGGAGGTAGCAGAGGAGGTGGAAATCGTTCCAATCCTAAGTGGTCTATGGATGAGAATTCCAATCTGAACAGTCAGAGTCATTAAATTTTTATACAATATTTTTATACAATAATTTTTATACGCTTGATTTTATAAGTTAATTTTATTTTAATTAATTTACATAATATTAATTAAAATACTTATTATTAATTTTATATAAATTGATTTAAAGAATATCTAGAATATTGTAGATATAAAATGTCCGAAACAAATGAAAAAACCGTCCAAACCATCCCTGTTGATGAAGTTAAAAATATTTTTGGCGATATGTTAGGTAGTATTTCTAGTTTGAAATCCCAACTTACAGCAATTTCTCACCAGATTAAACTAGTAGAGAAAAAGGTCAATAAGAAAGTGCGCCAACTAGAAAAAGAAAACAATAAAAACAAAAATAAGGGAAATCGTAATCCATCTGGGTTCGCAAACCCTACTAAAATTTCCAGCGAATTGTGTGAATTTATGAAGATACCATCCGGCTCGGAGGTAGCTAGAACAGAAGTAACAAAGCATATCATTCAATATATTAAAGATAATCAGCTCCAAAGTAAAGAAAACGCAAAACTCATCGCACCAAACACTAAACTTAAGAACCTACTTAACGTCAAAGATTCAGACGACCCCCTATCATATTTTAATATACAGCGTTATATGAATAAACATTTTATAAAATCCGCTTAGTTTATTCTTTACTATATATATAGAAGTCAATGAATTTATACGATAAATGGGAATTTCATACGACAATTGCCTTATTTTTATTTACTACTAGTGTAATTATCAGAAAGTTTATATTCAATGATAAATGCGAATTACATGATTTTTTATTTATTAACTTATCAACTATAGGTATATTTTCATTATTGGCAGCAGTTATTATTTATTTTATTTACAAAGATAAATTATTAAAAGACAAAAAAAATAATAAGAAAATCGTTTTAGTATCATCGTTGGTATCATTTTTAATTGTCGCTGGTATTATTTTTAAAAACAAAGGTTATTATTTAGTAGAAAACGTAGTTGTATTAGATGGATATATGGAACCATCTAAAATTATACTATTGTTTTTCGCTTCTTATTTTTTTTTAAATACAGCTTTTAGTATTAAAATACTTTTTGGTATTTTATTAGCAATAATGGGTATGATAATAATTATAAAAAATCAATAAAATTTTATATTTAGATTTAAAAAAATATAAAATTTACTGGATCATTGGAATACAGAAGTAGATAA